>Ga0163153_10000305_pt1 | contig 88405 bp, 71 predicted proteins | sample OliLakLV19MP6IB1_FD_148629 | JGI IMG/M metagenome (GOLD analysis project Ga0163153, IMG submission 148629) | Freshwater microbial mat bacterial communities from Lake Vanda, McMurdo Dry Valleys, Antarctica - Oligotrophic Lake LV.19.MP6.IB-1 | ecosystem: Environmental > Aquatic > Freshwater >...
GGCTCAGCTGCTGCCACGGGCTCTGCTGCTGCCACGGGCTCTGCTGCTGCCACGGGCTCAGATGCTGTAGCCGGAGCATCAGGCGTGCCTGAACTTTCGATGGGAAGTTCGTCGTTTTGTACTCCAGCAACTGGTGCTTCGGTTACGACTTTTTGTTGCTGCTCTCCGTCTTCCTGGGTCGGATGATTATCGGATGCCTGCTCTTGGTTGTTGGTCAGGTCGGACATGGCCACTGCACTCTACATTTGTACGGGACAAAACGGTATTGGGGAGGCGAAAATAGGGGAAAATTCCGCACAATGACGCCCTTTCGAGCGTGACCACTCCTTAATACTTGGATATCGACCCCCCAAAGAGTAGATTTGTCGGCTCTAGTCAACCCAATCTTAGCCTGTAGTCAGTCTGGACGCTGACTACTGCGAAAGCACCCAAAGGAGTCCATTGCATGAGTGATCGTCGTCTATACGAAACAACATACATCATCAACGCTACGCTTGAAGACAATGATGTTGAAGCAGTAATCACAAGAGTAACTGAATACCTTACCGAACAGCAAGGTCAGATTACAGAGATGAACAAGTGGGGTCGCCGTCGTCTGGCTTACCCTGTAAAAAAGAAGTACAATGGATTCTTTGTTTACATGACCTTCGAGGCTCCTCCGACAACCATTCCACTTCTGGAGCGGTTTTTCATCCTCGAGGACAACGTACTTCGTCATCTCACACTCCAGCTCGATATCAAGCTTAAAGAATTCCGCAAAGTCCGTGCAGAAGCACAGGCAGTGCGTGCTGTAGCTCTAGCTGCGGAAGCTAAGGCTATGGGCTATCGCGAGTCGCCTCGTGAAGGTGGTCGTGAAGGTGGTCGTGATGGTGGTCGTGACCGCGAGCCACGTGAATTGCGCGAGCCACGTGATCCACGTGAAGCACTTCGCGAACAATCTCAAAACTGATCTGATATCGATAAAACGGAACCAACGTCATGAAAATAATTCTTCGTCAGGATGTCGAAAAACTCGGTCAAATCGGTGAGATCGTTAACGTTAAATCTGGCTATGCCAGAAATTTTCTGTTGCCACGACAACTCGCCTACATGGCATCGAGCGGTGCAGTTCGCGCACTTGAAACAGAAAAGAAGCAGTACGCTGCAAAAGCAGAAAAGGCCAAGCAGTTTGCTGAAGGCGTTGCAGCTCAACTGTCCGAACTTCAGATATCCCTTTCAATGCAGGTTGGTGAAGAAGGTCGTTTGTTCGGTTCTGTAACGACACCAATGATTGCACAGGAGCTTGAACTTCGTGGATTCAATATTGATCGGCGTAACATCATCATTGATGAACCGATAAAGACACTTGGAATCTTCGATGTAAAGGTGAAGCTGCATCATGATGTTGTCGCTCCACTAAAAGTCTGGGTTATTGCCCAAGAGTAATCAGCTTTGACTCTACTATGGAACGGCATACGACGAGATTCGTATGCCGTTTTTTTTGAAATGCATGTATGCAACACAAAATCGTAATTGCTGGCGGATCGGGTTTTCTCGGTCAATTAATCGCAAAGCGATTACTAGCCGATGGACACGACGTTGTAGTTTTAACGAGAGGTCAGCATAAAACGAAGAAGGTTCCTTCTCTTGGGAGAAGTGTAGAATGGGAACCCTCGGAAGGTGTCGGCACATGGCTCGCCGAAATTGAGGGCGCATTTGCTGTTGTCAACCTCTCCGGTGCAACCGTTGGTGGAAAACGCTGGAGTAAACGCATACGGGCAGAAATTCTCAGCAGTCGAGTTGATGTAACGCGGACCCTGGTGAGTGCTATTGCAATGTGTACGTCACGTCCGTCGTTCATTAGCACCAGCGGTTCTGGCTTCTACGGAAATACACTCGGACCTACGACAGAAGCTGGTGGTGCAGGCGGTACATTTCTCGCAACAGTATGCAGACGCTGGGAAGAAGAAGCCATGCACGCTGGCCAATTCACCCGTGTTGCTATCATGCGCCTCGGAGTGGTGCTAGACAAGTCCGAAGGTATCGTAAAGAAAATGTTGCCACCGTTTCGATTTTTCATTGGTGGACCCCTCGGATCTGGACGTCAATGGTTGCCTTGGGTTCATAGGGACGATGCTGTAAACGCCTATATACGAGCAATTACGAACCCTACGATTGAGTCTGTGTACAACATCGCGTCACCGGATGCCGTACGCATGTCCGGATTTGCAAAAGCACTCGGCAAGGCTACGCACAAACCGTCATGGCTGCGCGTCCCAACGTATTTGGTTCGGCTCCTGAGGGGACGTCAGGCTGATATCATTCTGCACGGACAACACATCATACCAATGCGTACTGAAGTTGACGGATTTCAATTCAAACACCGCGATCTTACATCAGCATTACAGGACATTCTGAATGCGTAAGTTTGCGCCTCGCAGAACTAGAGGAGTACACGATGAGCGTTGAAGTCGTCATGCCCAAAATGGGTGAATCCATTCAAGAGGGGAAAGTCCTTCGTTGGGTTAAAAATGTCGGTGACAAGGTTGAACGCGACGAAACCTTGCTCGAAATATCTACCGATAAGGTTGATACTGAGGTGCCCTCACCAGTGGCTGGTACTATTCTGCAGATTCTAGCTGCAGAAAACGACACTGTGGAAGTTGGTTCAGTAATCGCAATCATCGGTGCTGACAACGAAGTTCCGTCCGCCGCACCTGCACAAGCCGCACCTGCACAAGCCGCACCTGCACAAGCCGCACCTGCACAAGCCGCACCTGCACAAGCCGCACCTGCACAAGCCGCACCTGCGCCCACTGCGCAAGCTGCACCTGCAGCAGCTCCCGCTACGCAAGCTCCGGCGAGTGGTGGTTCGGATGTAGAGGTTGTGATGCCGAAAATGGGCGAGTCTATCCAGGAAGGCAAAGTCCTCCGCTGGGTGAAAAAAGTCGGAGATAAAGTAGAACGTGACGAAACGCTGCTTGAAATTTCGACGGACAAAGTCGACACGGAAGTGCCGTCACCAGTCGCTGGTACACTTTCGGCAATCCTTGCAAATGAAGGCGACGTAGTTGAAGTAGGCAACGTAATTGCACGCATCTCAACAGGAGCAGCCGCACCACAAGCAGCCGCACCACAAGCAGCCGCACCACAAGCAGCCGCACCACAAGCGCCTACGCCAGCGCCTGTTGCACCAGCCGCTGTCGCACCAGCATCGAATGGCACACACAAAACTGAAGTACCTGCCGGAGTTGCAACCGCAGCAACCTCAAGTATTCCGCGCACATCGGGCTCGCGCTTCTATTCTCCACTAGTGCGCTCGATTGCCGCTGCTGAAGGATTGAATGTTGCAAACCTTGATGCTATTCAAGGGACCGGACTCGAAGGGCGAGTGACGAAGACAGACATGATGGCGTACCTTCAAGGCTCGCGTCCTACTGCTGCTCGGCCGTCAGCAGCACAAGCCGCTCAAACACCAGCAGCCCCTTCTGCGCCTGGCGCAGCCCCTTCACAGACAACAGTTCCAGCAACGCCTCAGGCCGCAGTGACTGCACCAGCTACACAAACTGGGTCTGGTATTAGTATCGGTGCAGATGACGAAATCATTCCAATGGATCGCATTCGTCAGCTCATTGCAGAGCACATGGTGCGTTCTAAACAGACATCACCACACGTAACAAGTGTTGCAGAAGCTGATGTTACAGGCATGGTTAAGATGCGAGAGAAATCGAAGGACGAGTTTCAAAAGCGCGAAGGATTTAAACTTACTTATAATCCGTTCTTTGGTGTAGCTGCTGCCGAAGCAATCAAGCAATGGCCACGCATCAATGTTAGCGTCGATGGCAAGAACATCATTCAGCATCGTCGAGTGCATCTGGGTATGGCTGCGGCATTGCCAGACGGCAACCTTATTGTACCTGTGATAAAGAATGCCGACATGCTAAACGTTACTGGCATGGCTCGTGCGATGAACGATCTCGGACAACGCGCAAAAACAAAGAAGCTCACACCTGATGATATCTCTGGTGGAACACTTACAATTACCAACGTAGGGTCGTTCGGATCGCTCTTCGGCACGCCGGTAATTAATCAACCGCAGACCGCCATCATTGGAATTGGCGCAATTCAGAAGCGTCCGGTCGTCAAGGAAGTTGACGGCGAAGATCTCGTCGTGGTTCGTTCCATGGTATACCTGTCAATCACGTACGATCACCGTGTGATCGATGGCGCCTTGGCAACACAAGCGCTAGCTGCAATGGTAAGAGCTCTCGAAGGCATGAACGCAACAACAGTTGCACTCTAAGAGGGTCTGGATGCTGACTGCGACTGTATTTTGGGACTTCATCAGATTTGAGTGTTTTCGCGGTCGAGAATAATCGTTACAGGTCCGTCGTTTACCAACGCAACGTCCATCATAGCGCCGAATGTCCCAGTCGAGACGTTCGGCGTTTTCTGTTTTAGCAAATCGATGAGATGATTGTAAAGGGGCTCCGCTGCACCTGCCGGCGCAGCGTTGATGAACGACGGACGTGTCCCGCGTGACGTATCACCGTACAGGGTGAATTGCGATACAACAAGTATCTCACCGTCGATGTCCGATACAGACTTGTTCATGCGTCCTTCTTCGTCGGCAAACACGCGAAGGCCCAGAAGTTTTTCTGCCATCCAAGCCGCCTGCTGTGGGGTGTCTGTGTGAGTGATTCCAATCAGCACAAGGATTCCGGTGCCAATCGATGCTGTCACTTCGTCATCAATTGTAATTGATGCGCTTCTCACACGTTGAACTACAGACTTCATGGTGTTACGCTTCGTATTTTTAGGGATTCCATTAAGGGACTGTTATGACTGATGAGGTTCGCGAGTATATCGGCAAAGAGGTAGTGTGCCTAGACAAAGGGTTTGTTCGCTTAATTGACGTCATGGGCGATGACGCATCTATTGTGCAAGCGGCACGTGTCTCGTATGGTTCGGGTACGAAGAAAGTGCATGAAGACCGAGGCTTGATACGTTATCTCATGCGTCATCTCCATACGACTCCGTTTGAAATGGTAGAATTCAAATTTCACGTGAAGCTACCAATCTTCGTTGCACGGCAGTGGATTCGTCATCGTTCGGCAAATGTGAATGAATACAGTGGGCGGTATTCTGAGATGAAGGACGAATTCTATGTACCGATGCCTGACCAGTTGCGCACTCAAAGTGAAGTGAATAAACAGGGTCGTTCAGACAGTGTTCTTCCAGACGATGTAAGCTCGAAGATTACAGAGCGCATGCAAGCGTTCCAGCAGACGGCATACGACGACTACCGGACTTCGCTCGATACCGGACTTGCTCGTGAACTCGCGCGTATTAACCTACCTGTTTCGAATTACACAGAGTGGTACTGGAAGATCGATCTTCATAACCTTTTCCATTTTCTACGCTTACGCATCGATCCTCATGCGCAGCACGAGATTCGCGTTTATGGCGAAGCAATGGCGCAAATGGTCAAGGCTGCAGTGCCGCTTGCATACGAGGCCTTCGAGGACTATATCCTGCACGCCGTACGCTTGTCACGTAACGAATTGGCCGCAGTGCGGTCTCTAATCAAGGCGCTCCCCGAGGATGAAGCTTCTCTCGAGCAGTTTGGTATCAAGGGGAGAGAAGCACGCGAATTTCTTGATAAGATGCAGGCATTATCTCCTTGAAGCAAAACACACCGCGCGTGGCACTGTTAACGCTACTTCTCGTCTGCGTCTTGGGTGTCTTGTCGTTTGGTGGATGCACGTCAAATCCGAACCCGCCCGAACCCGGTGCACTCTCGGCAATCCCTGCACACCTTCCAACCCTCATTGTCCCAAGCGACAACGTGATGACGCCAGAAAAGGTCGAGCTTGGGAGACATCTGTTTTATGACAAAAGAATGTCGCGCGATGGTACTATCGCTTGTGCATCGTGTCATCGACAGGAGGTAGCGTTTAGCGATGGACCCAATATCGTTAGCACCGGGGTGAACGATGCCAATGGCCAACGCAATGCTCCAACAATTGTGAATGCGGCCTATAGGCGCACTCAATTTTGGGATGGTCGAGCAGCTTCACTCGAGGCGCAAGCAATGGGAGCCTTCACACATCCGGTTGAAATGTTTGCCGATACCGTTGCAGTGGCCAGTTACGTGAGACTGACGTATACCGAGCGGTGGCGTCAGGTTTTTGGTGATTCTGCTGTTACCATGAAACGGGCAATGCAGGCAATTGCCGCATTCGAACGTACGATCATTTCAGCCAACAGCCGATATGATCGGTACATTTTAGGTAACACTACAGCCTTAAGCACTGAAGAGCAACACGGAATGCGTTTGTTTTTTAGCGATAGAACAATGTGTTCGTCGTGCCATAACGGTCCGGACCTTACAGACGACAACTATCATAATATTGGACTCTTTCACCACTATTTCGACCGCGGTAGATATAATGTTACCAAGGACATAGACGACGAGGGCTTATTCCGTACGCCCACATTGCGCAACGTTGCCTTAACACCACCTTACATGGCAACGGGTGACAGTGAAGATGGTGTGATGCAGACTCTCGAGCAGGTAATGAAGCATTACAACGCAGGCGGAACAAATTTCCCAAATAAGGATAAACGTGTTCGAAAGTTGGGCCTTACGGAAGCAGAAGTTGCGGCGGTGATTGCGTTTATGCGCGCTTTGACAGACTCTTCGGTTATCACGAATTCGCGGTTCGGACCCCCGTAATCCGCTATTCGTTAGTTTGATCATCGTTAAGGGATTGTAACGGGGACGTTACACAGGCGTTAAAGCCCCTCGCGAACTTTGCGGATGATGCCTAGAGGAGATAACATGGCTGTCCGGAAGAAGATTCTCTTCGTTTGTGGGTCTATGAACCAGACCACGACGATGCATAAGATCTCACGTTACCTTGCGGACCACGATCTGTGGTTCACACCGTGCTATACCGATGGATTCCTTAGAGTCCTTGAACGCAACCGTATGATTGAATGGACGGTTGCCGGACTTGGATTTCAGGAACGTGCCGTCGAATACTGTAGAAAGAACGAATTACAAGTCGATGTCGGTGGAAGCCTGCATGATTACGATCTAGTCGTTACATGCAGCGATCTCGTAGTTCCAAAAAACATCAGATACAAACGCATCGTGCTTGTACAAGAGGGGATGACAGATCCAGAGAACTTCGCCTTCTATCTTGTGAAGTACCTCGGTCTTCCACGCTACATAGCATCGACTTCCACATTTGGAATGTCGGATGCGTATGTCCGCTTCTGTGTCGCCTCCTCAGGGTATCGAGACGTATTCGTTCGCAAGGGCGCACGTTATGATAAGATGACAGTGACTGGTATTCCGAATTTTGATAACTGTAAACAGTTTTTAGACGAACCGTTTGAGCATGATAACTACGTCCTCGTAGCTACCTCTGATTCTCGCGAAACCTTCAAAATTGAAAACCGCAAGAAGTTCATCGAAAATGCTCTACGAATCGCTGATGGCCGAAAGACAATCTTCAAACTTCATCCGAATGAAAACATCGATCGAGCAACCAAAGAGATAGAGCGCTGGGCCCCTAATGCTCTTGTTTATCACAGTTGCGATATCAACAGAATGATTGCTCATTGTGATACGCTCATAACGCGATTCTCAACGGTTGTATATGTCGGAATTGCCCTCAACAAAGAAGTCTATAGCGAGTTCGACATCGAAATGCTTCGCCGGTGCTGTCCTGAACAGAATGGTGGCCGCTCAGCAGAGCGAATTGCAGAGGTATGCGAGGAAGTGCTCGACCGCAAGAACCTCGTTATTCCTGTCTCGATGAGTTTTCCAAGTCGCGCAACGTCACATAAAACAGTTCAAGCATGAACATTGTCGTTGTTTGTCAAGCACGATTGGGTTCTACAAGGTTACCAAGGAAGGTTTTCCTTCCTCTTGCTGGGAAGCCGGTTATCGCGCGTTTCATGGAACGAGTAACACGATCGCGCCTCGCTACGACTGTGGTTGTCGCAACGACGACCGACGCGGTAGATGAGCCTCTAGTCAAAGAGTGCACAGCGCTGGGATATGAAGTCTTCAGAGGGCATCCCACCGACCTCCTCGATCGACATTACCAAGTTGGAAAACACTACGAAGCTGATGTGGTTGTGAAAATCCCGTCAGACTGCCCCCTCATAGACCCCTCCATTATCGATGGTGTGCTTAGCGTGTATCTCGCTAACAGTACAGACGTCGACTTTGTTAGCAATCTGCATCCTGCGACGTATCCCGACGGCAATGATGTCGAAGTCATGACGATGCCTATACTCGAAACTGCGTGGCAACGTGCGTCTCGGGCTTTCGAACGTGAACACACAACACCATGGTTCTGGGATGGCAATCCCGACGTGCGTTGTGTGAACGTATCGTGGCCCACGGGTGCCGACCTAAGTATGTCGCACCGGTGGACACTAGACTATCCCGAAGACTACCAATTCATCAACGCGGTGTACAACGCATTATATCCTCAAAACCCTGCCTTCAGCCTCGAAGATGTTCTTAGTTTGGTACGTGATCGGCCAGAGATTACAGCACTCAACGCACACCTTGCAGGTGTGAACTGGTACCGAAATCATCTAGATGAACTGCAAACCATAAGTGTACACGAAACGCGCCAAGCCCCATTGGAAGCCTAATGAACAAGTCAGAGCTAGAAGATCTACAACGCATAGCACTTCGTGTGCGTGAACACATTCTGCGAATGTCTACCGATGGCGGTTGTTTTACGGGTGCTTCGTTGTCGTGTGCAGACCTTCTCGTTTTCCTGTATAGTCGTTTCTTGAACGTTACGCCAGAGACGCTGTCCGCGCCTGACCGTGATTACTTGTTGTTGTCGAAAGGCCACGATGTACCGGCACTGTATGGCGTCTTCGCCGAATTGGGCTTTCTCGATCCAGAACGGTTAAAGAACCATCTCAAAACAACCGATCACATTTACTGGCATCCCAATCGTGCAATCCCGGGAATTGAATTCCATTCTGGTTCATTGGGCCATCTCTTGTCTGTATCGATTGGCATCGCTACCGACATCAAACTGCGTGAGGGCAACAACCGCGTTGTTGTTGTTTTAGGTGATGGCGAGTTGAACGAAGGCACTATCTGGGAAGGATGTCTTACTGCAAACGCCTGGAAACTCGACAACCTTATTGCAGTTGTCGATCGCAATCACTTTCAGGCAAACATTCGCACAGAAGAGCTTATTCCGTTAGAGCCGATAGTAGACAAGTTTAAAGCCTTTGGATGGAACGTGATGAGTGTCGACGGACATGATTACAACGCACTAGACGAAACCTTCGCTTCATGGAAACCTGGCACAGGTAGACCAACGGTAGTGGTTGCATCAACACAGCGTGGACGAGGCGTTCCTTCTATTGCCGAACGAGCAGACAGATGGTTTTGCAATTTTACACATGATGAGGTGGAACAGTTGATCGGTGAATTGCACGGTGAAGCATCAGCCGACCTTACCTCAGAAACTCTGATTGTTCGCTAATGAATCGTTACGAAGAACTGCTTCTCGATCTCGTCAACACAGATGAACGTATCATTATCCTGACTGCGGAAAATCGTGGCCACATGCGCACGATACCTGCCCACTTGGGTAAACGCTTTATGGATGTTGGCATCGCCGAACAAACCATGATTGGTGCCGCCGCAGGTCTTGCTGTGCGTGGACGTATTGTGTTAACACATGCTCTTGCATCGTTTGTGACACTGCGTCCGTTCGAATTCATTCGCGACGACGTAGGCATTCCAAACCTATCGGTGATTATGGTCGGTATGGTTCCAGGCTTTCTTTCTGATGGCAACGGTCCAACCCATCAAGCGGTAGACGATGTAGGTCTCATGCGAGGAATTCCGAATGTAGGCGTGTTTTGTCCGGCCGACGAAGACGACTTCATCATTGGCATGCGCGACATCATCCTGAGCGAACGACCCTTCTACGTCCGGTATATCAATACTCCTGCTTGTGTCGAACACGACAAAAATTTTTCGATTGGCAAGGCGGAGATTGTCAAGGGGCAAGGAATGGGTCAGCGTGACATCACCATCCTTACCTATGGCCTACTCCTTAAGCAATCGATGCAGGCAGCGGAGATTCTCGAGTCGCACGGCCTAAGCGTGCAGGTCGTGAACATGCGTACGCTTAAGCCTATAGACACAGAAGTGTTGTTGAACGCTGCAGCTGAAAGTTCACTTGTTGTAACAGTCGAAGATCATTTCAAGAATGGCGGCCTCTATTCCATTCTTGCCGAGACCGTGCTCGATAATCAAACTCCTTGTCGAGCATTGGCAATTGCACTCGAAGAACGATGGTTCAGACCTGCATTGTTAGCCGACGTACTCGAGTACGAAGGTTTTACAGGCGAACAGATTGCTGTGCGTATTCAACGCGCACTTGAGCTTCAACCCAAGGACTCGTATGCCGAACTCCGTCTCTCTTAATCAGGATTACCCGCTTATCCACGCATCGACAGCACTACTCGATCGTGCCGAAACGCTCATTCCATGCGCCACGCAGACCCTTGCCAAGGGTCCGGCTCAAAACGTGCGCGGAGTTGCACCTGTATACGTTCAGAGAGGAAAGGGAAGTCATGTATGGGATGTAGACGGCAACGAATTCATCGATTACACAATGGGTGTAGGACCACTTTCATTGGGCTATTGTGTTGACGTTGTCGACAATGCAATTCGTGAACAGTTAAACGACGGCATTACGTTTTCGTTGATGCATCCTCTCGAAGTGGAAGTCGCAGAACTAATTCGCGAAGTTGTTCCTAACGTCGAGAGTGTTCGATACAGCAAGACCGGATGCGACGTCACAACCGCAGCTGTGCGCCTCGCACGTGCATTTACAGGCAAAAACACCGTGCTCTGTTGTGGATATCATGGTTGGCACGACTGGTATATCGGAGTTACCGATCGCAATCGTGGCATACCCGAAGTTGTAAAAGATCTTACCTACACGTTCAACTACAACGACATCGAAAGTGTGCTTAACTCTATCGATGACGATACAGCCGCAATTATTCTCGAGCCGGTTGTGTTCGATGAACCAACGAATGGTTTCCTTCATGCGTTGAGAGACGTGTGCGACGAAAAGGGCATCCTCCTCATCTTTGATGAAATGTGGACGGGGTTCCGCCTGGCCCTTGGTGGCGCACAGGAATACTTCGGCGTGCGAGCAGACCTTGTATGCTTCTCGAAAGCTGTAGCCAACGGAATGCCACTGAGTATACTATGTGGACGCGCCGATGTCATGGCACTACTCGAACACGATGTCTTCTTTTTTACAACGTTTGGTGGTGAAGCATTGTCGTTAGCGGCAGCTAAGGCAACCATAAACTTCATGCGTGAAAACGATGTGGTTGGTAGGCTGGCTGCGAACGGACTTAGGCTTAGAGACGGATACAATGCGATCGCAGAAGAACTGGGCATGACCTATACGCGTGCGAAGGGCTTCCCTTGCCGCAGTATCATGGTCTTTGATGCATCTGCAGGTAATCCGCTGCTCATGAAATCGTACGTGCAACAGGAGATGATAAAGCGTGGTGTACTGTGGGGTGGCTTTCATAACATGTCGTATGCACATGATGATGCCGACATCGATTATACACTCAGCGCATACCGTCAGGTACTTCCACTCTTGCACGCAGCAGTCGAATCCCAATCATTGGAAACTGTACTCAGAGGCGACTCCGTGGCCGCAGTGTTTCGTAAAACAAGCAATTTCAATACAAAGCCAAAACGAAACGGCGTGTCCGCATGAATGCGCTCGACCTCTTTCGACTAGATGGCAAGGTCGCCGTTGTTACGGGTGCAGCCGGGCTAATCGGACGCAATCATTGTCAGGCGCTGGCAGATGCCGGCGCAATTGTTATTGCATGCGATCTCGATGAAGGGGCTGCCGCAGACGTTGCTTCAACATTAGGTCCGTTGCATGCAGGCAAGGGGCTTGACATCACGAATCCAGGTTCGCTTACAGCCCTGCGTGCCGATTTACTTAAGCGTCATGGTGCAATTGACATCCTAGTCAATAACGCAGCTATCAACGACATGGTCGAAAATCCTACGCAGGCGGCAGAGTTGTCCAAGTTCGAGAATTACCCTCTAACATTATGGAAGCGTGTTCTTGACGTTAACGTCACTGGTGTCTTTCTGTGTTGTCAGGTGTTCGGTACAGGAATGGCAGAAAAAGGCTCCGGAAGTATTATAAATATTGCTTCTACCTATGGTGTTGTTGCACCTGATCAATCGATCTATAAAACTCCGGATGGGGAGCAACCGTTTTTCAAGAGTGCAGCATATCCAACGAGTAAGGGCGCTGTAATAATGCTCTCAAAATTCCTTGCGACGTATTGGGGTAGCAAAGGTGTTCGTGTCAATACACTTTCACCCGGTGGTGTAGAGAACAATCAGGCACCGTATTTCATCGAGAACTATTCAGCAAAGACGCCCCTTGGCCGAATGGCAGCCCCCAACGATTATATGGGTGCATTGATATTTCTTGCGAGCGATGCGTCTGCGTATTTGACCGGACACAACCTGCTTGTTGACGGTGGTTGGACGGCCTGGTAATAAATAAATTCAAATGAGACTTCTGCACAAAAAAGGAACACAATCATGAGCGAACGAATTGTAAGAATCGGTGACCGAGAAATAGGTGATGGTCAGCCTACATACGTCATCGCCGAAATTGGAATCAATCACAACGGTTCGGTCGAAGTCGCCAAGGCCATGATTGCAGGGGCGGTAGAAGCTGGTGCCGATTGCGTAAAGTTCCAGAAGCGCACGCCGGAAATATGTGTTCCACTTGATCAGCGGCTAGTTGAGCGCGACACGCCGTGGGGTCGTATGACATACATTGATTACAGACACAAAGTAGAGTTTACTGCAGAACAGTATGGTGATATCGATCGTTATTGCAAAAAGAACGGCATCGACTGGACTGTGTCATGCTGGGATGAGGGCGCAGTTGACTTTATGGAAGAACACTTCGACGTGCCGTTTTATAAAGCTGCATCCGCATCGTTAACTGACTTGCCTCTGCTACGCCGAATGCAGTCCTCTGGCAAGGCCCTGATTGTCTCTACAGGGATGTCGACAACTGAGGAGATTACAAACGCCATAGAAAGTCTCGATAGAAACCGTTTGCTAGTAGCACATGCAACTTCTTCGTACCCATGTCCACCAGAAGAACTCAACCTTCGTATGATTTCGACCCTGCGTGAGAACTATCCTGATATTCCAATCGGATATTCTGGTCATGAAACTGGTCTGGCAACGACATATGCAACGATTGCTCTTGGCGCCTCGTTCATTGAGCGTCATATTACACTCGACCGTGCCATGTGGGGGACCGATCAGGCAGCAAGTGTAGAACTGGGCGGACTACTGCGCCTTGTTCGTGATATCCGTGATATCGAGACTGCACTCGGTGATGGAGTAAAGCGCGTTTACGAGAGCGAGATGAGTTCACGTAAGAAACTTCGTCGAGTTGTCTCATCGAATAGAGTCGAAGAAAAGAACGGCGTTGAGAAAACTAATGGAGTGCAGACATAAGATGATTGATTGGCTTACCAGTGTTTACGTAGAGAGTCCACTAACGTGGTGGACCACTTTTGTCGTTGGTATGGCCGTAGTCTTGCTTGTATTACTGGAACGGTTGATCCCGTATACGAAGGGTCAGCGTTTGTTACGTGAAGGTCTGCTCAGCGACTTCTTCTGGTATGCTATTGTGCAGAACTATGTTCTCGGTCTCGTGATTTTTGGTGCACTTGCGTATGTAGATGAGTACACGACGATAGCTCGATGGACAGCGATACGCGAGCTACCAATTGTGGGGCAGTTGCTCATATTCCTCGTATTGCATGATTTCTATATTTACTGGTTCCATCGCTTTCAGCACTCCAGTAAACGATTTTGGCGGATTCATGAGGCACATCATTCAACCAAGGATGTCGATTGGTTAAGTGGCACTCGGTCGCATTCGTTAGAGATACTGATTAATCAAACCATCGAGTTTGCGCCTATCGTTCTGTGGGCATCGCCAGAGGTTGCTGTACTGAAAGGCTGTGTTGATGCCGTGTGGGGCATGTACATACATTCGAACATCGATGTTCGCTCAGGTGTGTTTCAGTATGTAATTAACGGACCTGAAATGCACAGGTGGCATCATGCAACAGACGATGATGCCCACAACAAGAATTATTCCACGAAGCTTGCTATTTGGGACTGGATATTCGGGACGGCTTACTTACCGTCTCGGCGCAAGCCTGCAGGGTTTGGATTAGGTGTTAAGTTTCCTAGAAACTATTTCAAGCAGCACGTCTACGCTTTTCGGAAATTTGAAGATGAAGGAAACAACACCGCTGCTAAGTCCGGATCCTGAGACTCCGGAAGAACCTATTTTTTTAGATCATGAAGCCGTGGTCGATACGATCATAGTTTCGGATGTTCACCTTGGCTCGAGTGTAAGTAGGAGTAAACGCCTCTTAGAACTTTTACGAGCATATTCCTATCATCGCCTTATCCTCAATGGCGATGTCTTCGACGACTTGAACTTTAACAGGCTTACGAAGGAAGACTGGCGGTTCCTCTCCTACATCCGAAAAATGTCGAACCCGAAGAGGGGAGTGAATGTTGTCTGGGTTATCGGTAATCATGACGGTGGTGTTGCTGAAATACTCTCGCACCTACTTGGTGTGCCCGTGCATGAAGAGTATGTATGGGAAGCAGGTGGGCTGCGATGTCTTGCAATTCACGGACATCAATTCGATAAGTGGATTACCGAGCATGTTGTCGTTACTGCCGTCGCAAGTACACTGTATTCATGGTTGCAACGGTTGGACCCAGAACATCGCGTAAGCAGGTGGGTAAAACGTACGAGTAAAAAATGGCTTCGTCTAAGCGATAAGGTTGCGAACGACGCAATTGAGCACGGGCGTAAACACCACGGTGCAGACATTGTGTTCTGCGGACACACCCACCAATTCACCGACCGCGTGATAGGGCGCGGTCGGTATATCAATTCTGGGTGTTGGACAGATAAGCCATCGCAATACGTTACCATCTCTCTAAATGGAGAGATAACGTTGCGTCAGTGTTTGTAAATATTGCTACTGTTTGATACAAGACTTATTGCCGGTTGCCCCGCAGCAGTTTTTGAACTTCTTGTTTGGATCGAATGGACACGGTTCGTTACGTCCGAACTCGCGTCCTGTGTTTCGAACTGTAGTTGCTCCCTGTGGACCTTGATCAGGAGGTCCGCCACCATTAGCACCCATTGTGGAACTGGTTGTTGGGTGTGAGAACGTCAGTGATCGAGAGATGCTGCTGGTACGTAGCTGAGGAAGCGCCGTTGCTGTACTGTCGGCACCTAATTGTGCTGGTTGGGCGCTCACGTCAATAGATTCTGCAAGGGGGGCAGACTGCATTCTACGCGGTGCCGGCTGGGCTTGACGCGAAGCAGCTGGATAGTATTTAAACGCGAAGTTGACTGTGGCTTTGTTGATATCCTTCAGCAGATCAAGGAAAATCTTATACGCTTCTTGTTTGTATTCAAGAAGCGGATCTTTCTGTCCGTATGCGCGCAGATAGATACCTTCCTTCAAATCATCCATACCACGAAGGTGTTCGCGCCAGTAGTCATCAATAGATTGTAGTGCAGCAATACGCTCAAGCGCGGCCATGAATTCTGGTCCTAGTCCCTTTTCCTTGCGGTCATAGTAGTCTGTAGCAGCTGCTACTACTCTACCTACGGCATCACCCTTACTCAACGACTGAAAGTCTACCGAGCTCATAGGAACATCGCAAAGAAGCGTCGCACGAATTGCGTCAGCAAATCCCTTTTCGTCAGATTCCGAATGAAACTCATCATACCAGTTACCTGCCATCTCACGAATGTATTCGAAGAATTCTCCTCGCAAGCGATCGCCCATCAACGCGTGTTTACGTCGGTCATAAATAACCTCGCGCTGTTGATTCATAACGTTATCGTACTCCAGCAAACGCTTCCGTGTACCAAAGTTGTTCGACTCCACCTTCTTTTGGGCATTGCCTACGCTCTTGGTTACAAGCGGACTCTGGATTGGCTCACCGTCAGGTACCTTTAAGCGCTGCATTACTGCGGCAATTCGTTCGCCACCGAACAATCGCATGAGGTCGTCTTCTAGGGAGATGAAAAACTGCGAAGATCCAGGGTCACCCTGGCGTCCTGCACGTCCGCGTAGCTGACGATCGATACGTCTGGCCTCATGGCGTTCGGTACCAATAATTGTCAATCCACCCGCCGCTTTAACATCAGGGTCGAGTTTAATGTCCGTACCACGACCAGCCATATTCGTAGCAATCGTAACACTACTTTTTCGGCCTGCAGACTGTACAATCTCAGCTTCGCGTTGATGCTGTTTCGCATTCAATACGTTATGCTGAACATTTGCACGCTTGAGCATCTTACTCAAAAGTTCGGATACTTCGACGCTCGTTGTACCTACAAGAACTGAACGACCTTCTGCGATACGCGCCTGAACTGATTCGACTACTGCATTGTACTTCTCTCGCTTTGTGCGGTAGATCAGATCATCGAGATCTTTGCGAACGGCTTGACGGTTCGTTGGAATGACGACGACATCAAGCTTATAGATCTCATAGAACTCTGCTGCTTCTGTCTCGGCTGTACCTGTCATGCCGGCAAGCTTGTGGTACTGACGGAAATAATTCTGAAGGGTGATGGTTGCGAACGTTTGAGTGTCCTGTTCCACCATCACGCCCTCCTTGGCCTCGATTGCTTGATGTAAACCATCGGAGTAACGCCTACCCTCGAGAATACGACCAGTAAACTCATCTACAATCTTGATTTTACCGTCTTGTACGACGTACTCGTCATCTCGCACATACAATGAGTATGCACGAAGCAGTTGATTAACGATATGAATGCGATCTGAACGCTCGGCGTAAATCCGCATAAATGCGTCTTTTTGAAGAGTACGGTCGTCATTACTGATTTCTTCGTCACCTGCAAGTGCGCTCATTTCTGTTGCGAGATCGGGAATCACAAACATGTTGGGATCTTCTTGACTCGAACACATCAACTCGCGACCCTTGTCTGAGATATCCACCTGGTGATTCTTTTCGTCAACCATAAAGAACAACTCGTCATCGATGATCGACATCCTGGTGCCCTGATCTTTCAGGTGTTCAAGCTCTGTCTCCTTTAACAGCTTGAGGTTATCCGGGTCTTGGAGCATTTTCGCAAGCTTGCTGTGTTTTGGCATCCCGCGGTGGGCACGCAACAATCCGACGCCAGCGCTTGTTCTGTCAGCCTTTGTGCCAGTTGCCAGCATTCGTTCTGCCTCTGATACCATCGTATTAACAAGGCGTGACTGCACATCGATGAGGCGTCTAACACGTGGATTCATGTCAACGAAGGCGTGGTCGGTGCTACCAGCTCCGACCGGACCCGATATAATCAGTGGAGTACGTGCTTCATCGATTAGAACAGAGTCGACTTCATCGACGACTGCAAACCAATGACCGCGCTGCACCATGTCTACAGACTCTGTCACCATGTTGTCGCGGAGGTAGTCGAAGCCGAACTCATTGTTTGTGCCGTATGTAATATCAGCGTTGTACTCAGCCTTTCGTACCTGAGGTGACATGTTCGACTGAATACAACCAGTGGTGACTTCGAGGAAATCAAAGATCGGACGCATCCACTCTCGGTCACGTTTTGCCAGATAGTCGTTTACCGTAACAAGGTGAACGCCACGTCCAGCGAGAGCATTCAGCACCATGGGCATCGTAGCAACAAGGGTCTTACCTTCACCCGTCGCCATTTCTGCGCCCTTTCCTTGGTGCAGTACGACGCCACCAATAAGCTGAACATCGTACGGGATCATGTCCCATGTAGTCTCATGGCCAACAACCAGATATCTATGCCCGACGAGACGTCTACACGTTTCCTTAACAATTGCAAATACTTCGGGCAAGATCTCATCGAGCTTTGCTTGGGTAGCGGCAAATCGTTCGTTGTCGATGTCGTTCAGTCGTGAATATGCATCTGAACGATCTGCATGCGTCATGTCTGCGTCGCTGTGCAACTGTTCGCGAATGCTCTCTTCCTCTTCTTTGAGAGCACGAACATTTTCTTGAAGCTCGACTCGAAGTTCAACAACACGCGATCGCAGATCGTCGTCCGACAGTTCGCGTAAGGTTTCAAACACGCGATTGATTTCAACAACCTGCGGCATGATTGCCTTCACGTCTTTATCGTGTTTTGAACCAAATATCTTCTGTATGATTTTCAGCATGTACCGCTCAATTTGAATAGGCAATGGGCCGATGACGCAGACCGGGAGCAACGATTGGTCCCGAGCCTTGCAAATTATCGTAATTTCAATGCCCCGCCAACGTTAAGCCCCTTTCTTGAGCCCCTTTTAATGGATACTCACTCATCAGATATCTACGTTTATTCTCCCGAGCACGTTCAATTACAGGCCGAACATGCTCAAGAACACCTTGGCTACAAGATTCTGAGTTTTTATGTCGACAATAAGGGGCTGTTCGCCAAGGGTCCCTCAGCTGACTGCCGAATCTTCTACCTTTCGCCATCAGGCGGCACGATACGCGATGCAGATTTGAACATCGTGGTCTATAGTGCGAAATATGACTTGTATAAGGGCTTTGGTCGCGCGTGATATACCTTGACAACAGTGCTACGACTCGACTCGACGATGCTGTGCTCGAGGAGATGCTCCCTTGGTTTCAGCATGGTTATGGCAATGCCTCAAGCATCTACAGCTTGGGACGACAGGCGCGAGTTGCGGTAGAGGACGCACGCAATGAGATTGCGGCACTGTTGAATGGACATCCTGCAGAGGTGATATTTACAAGTGGTGGTACAGAGTCGAACAACACGGTGCTGAAGAGCTGCTGTTCAGAAAGTGACCTCGTTGATCGTGTCGTTTGCGGTGCTTCAGAACATCACGCAATCCTCGAACCTGTTGCTTGGCTAAACTCACAAGGCAAGCAAACCTTTGTGCATCCTGTTGATGCTGAAGGCAGAGTTTCAATTGAGGGTTTACGCGAAGAGAATCGGGTGAGAACCCTGGTAAGCATCATGCATGCGAACAACGAAACAGGTGTTGTAAACGACCTTCACAGCATTCGAGAAGCCATACCTGACGCTCTTCTACATACAGATGCAGTTCAGTCGTTTGGCAAGATTCCACTAGATGTACAGGCATTAGGTATCGATTTCCTATCAGTATCGGCACATAAAATTCATGGTCCAAAGGGCGTAGGAGCACTGTTTATTCGTAAAGGCATCGATTTTAAGGCGCATCAACAGGGTGGCGCGCAAGAACGTAATCGTCGATCTGGCACCGAGGCAGTTGCTCTCATTGTTGGTTTTGCGGTTGCAGCTCGAAGGGCGGTTTCCGAAATGAATGAACGGGCTGCACGAATGACAGATCTTTTGACATTACTTCGCGAGCGCATTTCGACCAACGTGCCACAAATCTCAGTAAACACGCCCTTGATTAACGTGCTTCCAAATGTGTTGAATATTTCTTTTCCGGACGCTGAGTCATTCGACGGAGACGCTGTTTTGCAGGGGATGGACCTGCGAGGCGTGGCGGTTTCAAACGGAAGCGCCTGTGTGTCCGGCAGTCTACAGCCATCGCATGTTCTCATGGCCATGGGTAGGAGCGTAGCGGAGTCGAGAGCTGCAGTTCGGTTCTCGGTTTCCAAGGACACAACTAGAGACGAGATTGAAACAGCAAGTGCAATTTTGTCTGATATCGTGCGTGACTTGCGCAGTAATCAATAGATTTCGTAAATTGTGTGTCGTAACACATAATTATCAAAATAGGGCAGTAACAATGAAGAAGTTCGCATTAATCCTAAGCTTGACCACAATGATGTATGGTGTCGCAATAGCCGGAACTGGATTCTCAGGTGTGACATCGGGCCAAAGAACGTTTAAACTGAGTAACACGGTCGGAGCCAACAGCATAGTTTTCAACAGTGATGCGCCTCTTGAGAAGATCAAGGGATCTGCTGACAAGGTGTCCGGACAATTTAAACTCGATCCTTCCAACCTCGAAGCTACTTCTGGTAGTCTTGAAGTGTCTGTTGCTAGTATGTCAACAGCAATTTCTAAACGCGACGAGCACATGCGCAGTTCGACATGGCTTGATGAAGAGAAGTATCCAACAATTGTCTTTGAAGTGCAGAACCTGTCTGACATCCGCGTAGAGAATCGGAACGGACGACTTACCGCGGTTGCGAAAGCTGCGGGAAAGTTTACACTTCACGGAGTAACAAAGGCACTTGTTGCCGACATAACCATTACGTATTTGCCAGAGTCAGCTGATACGAAAAAACGTGCGTCAGGTGACTTAGTAAGTATTAAAGCTAACTTTGATGTAGCGCTCAAAGATTTTCAGATTGCTGGGAAATCTGGTCTAGTTGGGAGCAAGGTCGGTGAGGTCATTCAAGTTGAGACCACCCTGTTTGCCAACTCGTAAGTTTACATGGTAACATATTTCACGGGAAGTGGTCGAGTCGCAATCGATTTCTGCCCGTTTTTCTTTGGAGGAAAGTATCATGTCCGTTGTCAACTCATGTATTAAATCAACAAGGCTCGTCTTATTAGTCTCCTGTACTGTAGTGTGGCTGTTTGGTGCTGAAGCTAGTGCTCGCCAGTTTGGGATGGTCGGGAGTTCCCAAGTAGGGTGTGGTGGTTTTGGATGCCATGGTGGTCAATCTGCAAACACTGTCGTGACCCTGACTGGCCCTAGGGATGTTGCAGCAGGTTCGTTGTCGAATTATACTTTTTCGGTCGCACACCCCGCCAATAACTACTCTGGATTCAACGCTACACTTGTAAATGCAGCTGGCGCGGCTGCTGGTACGCTGGCAGCTGGAGCCAATGCTCAATTGAACGGAAATGAACTTACACACACAGCACCGACCGTTGATGGTGCCGGCGGCAGTGCTGATTTTGCGTTTACATGGTTAGCACCAGTAGACCATGGTGTCTACACCTTTTATGGTGCTGGTAATGCAGTAAACAATAATGGCAATCCCGATGGAGCCGACGTTTACAATCTTACTGGCGGAATTCAGATTACCGTCAAGGGCGTAACGATTACAGCTCCTAACGGAGGCTCGTATTGCCGTGGTACGGCACTCACAATTAACTGGACGCAAACGGGATATCTGAACTTTAAGATCGAGGTGTCGAGTAGCAACTTTACAAACAGCGAAGTAATTACGAACAGTGTTTCAGCTACTGCAAACACGTTTACATGGAATATTCCTGCTGGTCAGGAAATTAGCAATGCGTATTTAATTAGGTTTATTAACACGGCTGATGGACAGGAAGTAAAACGCTCTAGTGCGTTTTCTATCAAGGGTGCACCTACAGTCACGACGCACCCACAAAGTCAAGTAGTTTGCGAAGGTCGCACGCTACAGCTAACCGTTGCAGCAGACCAAGCCGGTGTCATATACCAGTGGCGAAAGAACGGCACCACGATTCCAGGTGCCACTGCGTCATCTTACCAAGTTGGAGTGGCAAAGCAAGAAGATGCTGGTACGTATGAGGCGGTAGTCTTTGGTTGTGGTGGCAGTACAACTTCGAACGCAGCTGTTGTAACAATCGGGCTTAGACCAAAGATCACTGTTCAACCTGTTGGTAAAACCGTCTGCGAAAACGATTCAGTTTCACTATTTGCCAATGGCGAAGGTGACGGTGCTATTTATCAATGGTACCGTAACGGCGAGATCATGCCAGGCAAGACTGGCAAGACTCTACGTTTTGCATCGATTCTCCTCACCGATGAAGCGTCATATTCAATGCACATATCAGGTACGTGTTTACCCAATGCTGTGTCGAACGAAGCTATCTTAAATGTCCTTGAACGTCCAGCTGTTACAGTGCAGCCTACAGATAAAAACCTAAAAGTTGGAGACACGCTTTCGCTAACTGTCGATGGTTATGGCGAATCAATTACATATCAGTGGCAAAAGAACGGCACCGCAATTCCTGGTGCAACGCAGAAACTGTATCGCAAGACGGGTATTGTCCGTGCAGACTCTGGCCAATACGAAGCGGTGATTACAAACCCATGCGGCACAGCAACAACGCGCAAAGCGTTAGTACGCATTGTGCCGTCGGACGGACCAGGTCTCCCAGAGCTTGCGTCGGCATCGCTTGAGTTGGGCACTATACCAGTTTGTGCTCAAATAGACACGACGTTTGCTGGTCTTCTGAAGAATGCAGGCGGAACAGCCCTGAACGTGACGTCGATTTCCGCAGACCCACCAACGTTATTACAAGCTTTAGGCTTCGCAACACCGCAGACCATTGCTGTCGGAGGCGCATCGGATCTGCACCTAATTGTAACGCCAAGCACCATCGGTTCAATTTCTGGAACTGTAACCTTCTTTACACCGAATGGGAATGCAATTTTCCAAGTAAATGGTACAGCGGAGTCTGGCATCACAACGAACAAAGACACATTGATGTTTTACGACGGTGTGACAGGATTCTCGAGCTGCGTTTCGGTTTCCTTAGACTCGCGGTGTAGTACTGCTACCATTACCGCATGGACGCTTAGTGGTGTTGGTGCAGGCAGCTACAGCATTGCCACGCAATTCCCTCAAACTATAAACGCAGGAACTCCTATCGAGATTTGTCTCGAAACGATGGCTGGTAGTGGTGGCGATGCGATGATCGAAATTCAAACGTCGGCCGGACCAAAAACACTTCAGCTTCGCCGTGGAGTTTTCTCTGCAGTTGAAGAAACGGATGTTGCAGGTGTCAGTATCCAACCAAACCCAGCTTCAGAGGGCATATCGATTAAGGGTCTCCAAGAAGGGGCTATCGTTCGCATTCTGTCGTTGCAAGGTGTTGAGGTCATAAACCTTACACTCGTAGACAATGCTGTAAATGGTGAACTTGTTTGGAACGGCCGCAATTCATCTGGCGCACCCGTTGCGTCTGGTACCTACGTCGTCGTGATTCGCATGAACCAGAATGTTTCTGCTCAAACTCTTGTACTCACACGTTAAGAAATTACCGAAACGACAATGGGGACAGCGCGAATCGCGCCGTCCCCATTCCTTTTTCTAGCCAATGTTGTTTTCGATTGTCGCTTACCAAAATCCTAGCAAGCCCCTTACCAGAATCCTTACGGGAAGATTCCGAGCGACTGATACGATTGCGCGATCTTGTCGATCGAGCTGACAAAGGCAGCAACGCGCATGTCCTTCACCTTAGGATTGCTGTAGTATATCTCCATGATGGCTTGATATGCAGAAATCATCGTGTCTTCGAGGCCTGAGTTCACAATGTCTTCTTCATCCGCACCACGTGCAATAAGCTGACGTTCTGTTACTGTTAAAGACTTGCCAGTGAGTTTCTCGACAGTGTTTACGAGACGTGTGTTCGAACCTTCCTCGAAACGTTTGTCCATACGGCCAAAACGTACGTGCGAAATATTCTTCAGCCACTCGAAATACGACACAACAACACCGCCAGCGTTTACATACATGTCTGGCATGACGAAGACACCCTTCTTGAGAAGTATCTCTTCTGCATCAGCAGTGATTGGACCGTTGGCACCTTCAGCAATGATTTTCGCTTTAATATTCTTTGCGTTACCAGCATGTATTTGAGATTCCAAAGCGGCAGGTACAAGAATGTCGCATTCGTGCTCAAGTACAACGTTCCCGTGTTTGATTGTTTTGGTGTCTGGGAAATTGACAATCGAGCCGGTCTTTATGCGATGTTCGTTCAACGCATCAATGTTGATGCCTCTATTACTTACAACAGCTCCATCCCATTCGATGATGCCCACGACAATTGCACCACCTTCACGCAAGAATTTCGCAGCGTGGTAACCCACGTTACCAAAACCCTGAACGATAACGCGTTTGCCAGATAAACCGATGTCCATCTTTAGCTTCGCCATAAGTCGGACATCATTCACAGCTTCACAAACAGCGAAATAGAGTCCGCGTCCCGTAGCCGCAGTACGTCCACGCACTCCACCTTGTCCAACCGGCTTACCTGTTACGCACGCTAATGCGTTAATCTCGTCTTTAGCAAATGCCTGATACGTATCGGCAATCCATGCCATTTCACGTGGACCTGTTCCGTAATCGGGCGCTGGTACGTCTACGGAAGGACCGATGAAATTCTTTTTGATGAGTTCGACCGTATAACGACGGGTTACACGTTCAAGTTCTTCTGCGGAATAATTCTTTGGATTGATGCGAATGCCGCCTTTACCTCCGCCGAACGGCACGTCGACAACGGCGCATTTATAAGTCATCAACGCCGCTAGTGCCTGCACCTCTTCCTGATCAACAGAGTCAGCATAACGGATGCCACCTTTGCATGGAAGTTTGTGGTGACTGTGCTCTGCGCGCCAGGCTTGTACTACGTGAATATCTCCCTTTATGCGAACAGGGAATTGCATGTAGTACACGGAATTGCACACGCGAATTTGATCGAGTAGTCCGGTAGGATGATCAAGTACAGCGACTGCTTTATCAAAATACCGATTTACCGAATCAAGGAACGGATTGTGTGCTGTTGGAAGCGCAAGTTCGATAGCTGCCAGTTTGGCTTTCTTCTTCGAAGCAGAAGACTTCATATGATCTAAACGTTACTGAAAAAAAACGTTCGTAAACTTTTTTATAGATTTCCGCGACGGTCCTGTTCGCGTTCAATGGCCTCGAACAATGCCTTGAAGTTGCCTTTGCCAAAACTCTTTGCACCTTTTCGCTGTATGATTTCGAAAAACAACGTTGGTCGGTCTTCGACTGGCTTAGTGAAAATCTGAAGCAGGTAGCCCTCATCATCACGATCGACGAGAATATTCAGATTGCGTAACGGGTCTAAGCTTTCATCAATTGGTCCGACTCTATCCAAGAGATCGTCGTAATAGGTATCCGGAACCTGTAGGAATGCCACTCCTCGCTTGCGTAGCTCGGAAACAGTGCTCATGATATCGTGTGTGGCGATAGCGATATGTTGAACGCCAGCTCCGCGGTAAAACTCAAGGTATTCGTCGATCTGGCTTTTCTTTTTTCCCTCAGCTGGCTCGTTAATTGGGAATTTGATAAAGCCAGAGCCATTCGATACAACCTTTGACATCAGAGCAGTGTATTCTGTCGAGATGTCCTTGTCGTCAAAAGTAACGAGCAGTTTGAACCCCATCACATCTTCGTAGAACTTAACCCACTGATTCATTCCTCCCAGCTCGACATTTCCGACGCAATGATCGACATAGAGAAGCCCTACATCCTCGGTCTTGTACCCATCATCGACAGCAACATACCCGGGCATAAACGGTCCGGTGTAGTTCTTACGTTCGACAAAAGTGTGCACGGTGTCGCCATACGTATGAATAGATGCGACTCGAACTTCACCGAATTCGTCTGTAAGAGTTTTCGGTTCTGCGTAAGACTTTGCTCCGCGCTCTACAGTCCGTTCGTATGCCTGGTAAGCGTCGTCGACCCATAGAGCAAGCACTTTAACGCCGTCGCCATGTGTGTGTATGTGCTCGCTAATTGAGGAATCGGGCCGAATAGGTGTGGTCAGAACAAATCGAACTTTGTTCTGCTGCAGTACATAAGAAGCGCGATCTCGTAGTCCCGTCTCTGGGCCAGCGTACGCAACGAGCTTAAAACCAAAAGCTGTCCTGTAAAAGAATGATGCTTGTTTGGCATTACCAACGTAGAATTCAATGTAGTCGGTGCCATTAATTGGCAGGAAGTCTTCTTCGGCTACCACAGATTCTTGGTCGATTGGGGATTCGGAGATCATAGGATTTCAATTACTGCGGTAGGGGGCTTAGATCATCAGACAAAACTACGAAGCGCACACGGTATCTTCGCGGCTATCGTAGCCTCTTACAAAGTGCACCATGAATCGTCGACCACATGTCGTAATCATTTTCACTGGCGGTACCATCGCGTCAACACTCGATAAGGAGTGGGGTGGTGTCGTTCCCAGTATGTCCGGAGGCGAGATTCTCGCAAGAATCCCGGGTATTCGCGACGAAGTGGATATTTCGGTGCATGAGTATGGGACGTTTCCCGGACCGCACATGACGCCCGATCGGATGTTAGAATTGGCCAGCCTGACACAGTCTTATGTGTCGCGCGATGACGTTGATGGAGTGGTTGTCACACACGGCACCGACACACTCGAAGAAACAGCATTTTTCCTCGATTGCTCTGTAAACACAGAAAAGCCAATTGTCGTAATTGGAGCTATGCGCAATTCGAGTGAACCGGATTGGGATGGACCGCGAAACGTACGTGATGGACTGAAAGTAGCCTCGAGCCCTGAGGTTCGTGACCGTGGTGTAATTGTATGCCTGGGTGGACGACTAACTGCAGCATCCGAAGCATCGAAGACTGATACGCAGGAGCTTACGACATTTACGAGCTTCGATTTTGGTCCGCTTGGATGTATTTCGTCAGGACACGTAATGGTTTATCGCAGCCCCTTACATCGTCATATCATGAATGTAAAATCGGTTTCACCATTCGTGCCGTTGCTGAAGTGCTTTTCTGGAATGGATGGCACGCTTGTTCGCGCTTGCTTAGACAAAAACTGCGATGGCATTGTAATCGAAGCTTTTGGTGTGGGAAACGTTACGCCGCCGGTCTTTACTGAATTAGTCGACGCTGTCGAAAAGGGCATCCCTGTCGTACTTACTTCGCGGTGTCCAGTCGGGCGCATAGAACACAACTACGCCTATGAAGGCGCAGGCAAACACCTGCATGAGCGGGGAGTAATTTTTGCTGACTATTTAAATGGACAAAAGGCACGCATCAAATTGCTGTGTGCTATCGGAGCGGGTATGTCTGTTTCTGAAATTCGCAATGCATTTGAATGGGTTGACGCAGCCAAGGTCTCACAGTGAGAAGTACCAATGTTTTAATCGATCTGTCCGCATTGGAATGGAACCTCGGTGTAGTGCGTCGCAGAACGGACGGCCGGAAAGTGCTTGGAATGGTTAAAGCCAATGCCTACGGCCATGGAATTGTTCAGGTAAGCAAGGTCCTCCAATCAAATCAAATTGATATGCTTGGTGTTGCTTTTGTAGACGAAGGTGTTCTATTGCGTGAGGCTGGAATTCAGATTCCAATTATGGTCCTAACGCCTCCGGAGCGATCGGATGTAGCCGATATCTTGCGGTTTGACTTAACAACTGTCGTGAGCAATATACAAGAAGCTGAGGTTCTTAATGCCGCAGCGTCGGCGCGGCGACCTCGTGTACATGTATACATCGATACAGGCATGAGGCGTGACGGGGTGCGCGCAGAGCATGCAGTCGCCTTTGTAGAAGCTCTAGGTTATTGCACAAACCTTGATGTCGAAGGAATCTGTACACACTTGGCAACATCCGAAGAACCAGATAGTGCCTTCGTTCGCGAACAGCTATCGACGTTTGCAGCCGTTCTTCGTCAACTGTCCGCCAGAGGTCATACTTTTGCCATAGTCCACGCTGCCAATACTGGGGGCATCTGGCAGAGCGCGCAGTCAATGTTTACGATGGTGCGCCCCGGTCTGTCTCTGTATGGCTATGCTCCTCCTCATGACGACATTTTTACACTTCGGCCAGTTATGTCAATTGTCTCAAAGGTACTATCGCTACGCACCGTGCACGCCGGCGAGACTGTTAGCTATGGACGTCGTTGGATGGCCTCGCAGGATACAACCATTGCGACAATACCCCTAGGTTATGGTGACGGATACCTCAGAGCACTCACGGGTAAGGCTTCGTGTCTTATTCACGGCAAAACATTCCCAATCGTGGGCACCATTTGTATGGATGAATGCATGGTAGACGTTGGTGATTATTCCGTCGAGGTCGGAGATGACGTCGTTATGCTCGGAAGGCAGTCGAATGCAGAAGGCCATGTGCAGTCGATTGACGCGTTGGATATCGCAAATTGGGCGAACACAATTCCCTATGAAATAACGACTGCGATATCAGCTAGAGTGCCACGCATCTATGTCAAGGACGTTATCCATGTATAGCATCAAACTCGAAAATTTTGAAGGTCCTCTCGATCTATTGCTGTTTTTTATACGCCGTGATGAACTGGATATCTATGACATTCCGATCGCTTCGATTACACAGGAATTCTTTGAATACGTAAAAGTCATGGAATTGCTCGACCTCGAGCTTGCTGGTGAGTTTGTAGTATTGGCGTCGATGCTTGTTCAGATCAAAGCCGCGATGCTGCTTCCTCGAGAGGAAGGCTCTAAACCGGGCGAGGATGGAATTGATGAAAATGATCCACGTGCCGAACTTGTGCGGCGACTGCTCGAATACAAGCGCTTTAAAGAAGCGGCGGAGTCGTTAAATCTTCACCACGAGGAGCAGCGTTACGTAATGTATCGCCAGGTATTCGAGGCAGAAGAAATTCATGCTGTTGAGACTGGTAACTATAGGAATGCCACGTTATTCGATTTGTTAAAAGCGCTCAAACGTGCAATTGAGCGGGCCCCGGATGAGCCTGAAGCACACGTTGTAACCCGATACTCTGTAACCGTCGAAGAGAAAGCCGAAGAGATCATGCATACGTTGCGCCTTCGTCCGGCTGTTCGATTTTTTGAACTTACAGGTGGCCTTTCGAAGCTGCACATTGTCGTAACATTCCTGGCGTTACTCGAACTAGTAAAAAATTATATGATTCGTATTCAGCAGGATGAGTCGTTTGACGACATTGTTATCGCCGCTCGTAGTCCGGAAGACCAAGAAGTTTCCGTCGAACCTGAATCACACGTTGAAACGGAAAAAGCACATGACAGAGATTGAACAGGAGCAGCCAGCTCCACGACTTAACGTGCCCTACTTTTTTTCACTCGAACGTGCGGACCAGCAGCACGCGCTTGAATCTTTGATTTTTGCGAGCGAGGAGCCACTCACCGTACGCATGATGCACCGCATTCTTGTGTTGGAAGATCCTACGCAGGAAATTCCGGGCCAACAGCCATTGCCACTCGAGGGAGAAGAGCCAGTAGAGCCACCAAAGAAAATATTCGACGTACCACAAGGATACTTCGACGGACTTGTTGAAGAAATCAATGCTGATCTCGAATCAACAGATCGCCCCTATCGAATCCTCAAGGTTGCAGGAGGATATCAGTTTGCTACAACACCCCAGCATGGACAGTTGGTTCAGAGGTTACTAAAATCTCGTAGCCGTAAGCGCCTTACTCAAGCCGCACTAGAGACTTTGGCCATCATTGCGTATCGACAACCAATTACGAAGGTAGAAGTCGACGCCATCCGTGGTGTGAACGCAGGTGAAGTTGTCAACTCACTTGCCGAAAGAGGCCTGGTAGTTATGGTAGGCAGGTCTGAGACCCCTGGCAAGCCCCTTCTCTATGGTACAACAGAGGAGTTCCTGCGGATTTTCGGACTCAATTCACTTTCCGATTTGCCGAAACTGAGAGAAATTGACGATCTCCTGAAAACAACGACAACTATCCTTGATATGGACGATGGTGTGCACGTGTCGACAGATCACAAGACTTTGCGCCGTCAACTTGCACTGCTACTCGATGCAGGTGTCGAGGTAGATGAAGGTCTTGAGGAGATTGATGCAATGGCCACCATTGACTCTGACCCTTCGAAAGTTGACCTTGAAAAGAGCAACAATTCTGAGAAGGAAACCGAGTAAACTAAAGAAGTTTTTGCCGCGTCATTTAGATCGTTCTGATGGCTTGCGTAAAGAACTGCGCCTCACCCCTCCTTGGCGTCATCAGAATACTTATTAAGCCCTGCTACCCCCGGCGGGGCTTTTTTGCGAAGTAACCTAGCTATGAATTGTAAGTCCGTCCCAAGCCAGACGCACATGTTCTGGCAGGTAAGCGTCACCTTCCGCATACTTAACCTGATGCGCTATGTGCGTGAGGTACGTAATACGCGGCTTTAGTTCAGCCACTACGCGAAGGGCTTCGTCGATGGTAAAGTGCGTCGAATGCGCCTTCCATCGAAGTCCGTTGAGAACGAGCACATCCAGCCCCTTAAGCAGCCCCATACTTGACTCGGGTATTGAATTTGTGTCCGTGCAGTATGCTATATCGCCAATGCGGTAACCGTTCACTCGAAGCGTGCCGTGCAGAAGCGGTATTGGAACGAGTGTAAGATCGCCAATGCTAAATGGATGTTCGTCTATAAAGTTTATGTCCACCTCTGGCACACCGCCACCCGTTTGTTCAACGGCGCCAAATGCGTACGGAAACGTCTGTCGAATTACGTCGATGGTACGGGTCATCCCATAAATGGGAAGGGGCTTTTTGCTGCGGAAGTTGTACGGACGTATGTCGTCGAAACCACCAATGTGATCGAAATGATGGTGCGTATAGACAACGCCATCTATATCCATGACGTTGTGGGTGAGCATCTGCTGTCTGAAATCGGGTGAAGTGTCGATGACAACCGTAGTAGAGGCACTACGCAAGAGTAGCGATGATCGTAAGCGCTTGTCTCGTGGGTCTATGGATTGACATGTTGCGCAATCGCATGCAACAGATGGAACGCCAGTTGATGTACCAGTGCCTAGCAGTGTAGCGTTAATCATAGCGCATTAGTGGTAAACCTTGCGCAATGGAATTAGACGTGGCGTTCTGCGTGATACGAACTTCTAACGAGGGGTCCGGATTCGACGATGCCGAAACCCATTTCAAGTCCCACGGTTTCGTAGCGTTTAAACTCATCCGGATGCACAAACCTGTCCACTGGTAGATGATTTTTTGTGGGCTGCAGGTATTGTCCAAGCGTGAGTACATCTACATGCACTGATCTCAGATCCTGCATTACAGCAAGCACCTCGTCTGGTTGTTCGCCAAGCCCTAACATCACACCAGTCTTTGTACGCATACCACAACGCTTCGCTTCGGCGAGAACTTCCAGAGACCAGTGATAACGACCTTGTGGACGAACACGTTTGTACAACCGCGGAACCGTTTCTGTGTTGTGATTCAACACATCGGGTCGAGCATTAATAATCCTGTGCAAGTTCTCGAGATTGCCCTTGAAATCTGGCACTAACACTTCGATAGTTGTACTCGGACTTGATGCACGAACTTCTGCAATTGTTTGAGCCCAGATCTCTGAACCGCCATCTTTTAGTTCGTCGCGATTGACCGACGTAATTACAGCGTGCTTTAGGTTCATTGCTTGAACAGCCTCGCCAACCCTGCGTGGCTCATCAAGATCGATAGGTAACGGACGTCCCGTCTTCACGGCGCAGAAGCCGCACGAGCGCGTACAGGTGTCGCCATGAATCATGAACGTAGCAGTGCCAGCGTTCCAGCATTCGCTGATGTTCGGACATCGCGCTTCTTCACATACCGTATGAAGGGCTTTGCTCCTCATCATCGTTTTTAGGCGCGCGTATTCTTCTCCCCCTGGAGCTTTAACCTTAAGCCATTCCGGACGCCGCGCTTCAGGCCCAGGGTTGCTTAAAACAGGAAGTTCGATGAGCGGGGTAGAGGGATTCATTCTATCAGGGCGGGGTAGAGCTTCTTTACCATAACTGGAATTGCTTCCATATATGACGTCGGCGATTTATAAATATCTTTAGCGAAGTAGGTGCCATGAGCCATACGCGTGTTCATGTCGTACACATATGCGTTCATAAGCACGCGCTCTCCACGAAGGAAAAAATTACCTTGGACAACCATTACCGCACCCATGGCCTTAACAGCCTTCCACACATCCGACTGATACTGCGGATTTGTCGGGTCGAGATTCAGTTCACTGATTGCCATTTCTACTGAGTCATTGGGTACGATAACAAACTTTGCTTGCGTGGTATCGTTAGCGAGCAACAGCTTTGTGAGCGAGTCTGAAAGTTGCAGTGACCAGACGTTGTATTTGATCTCGCCGTCCATATTTCGAAACGGTAGCACAACTACACGTGCTTGAGCAAAAGCACAAACCGACCAAGCGATAGAAAGCAAAACACAGATGCTAAGGATTCGAATTCGACGCGTCATTGTTTCTCCTGCGTTGATTCGTTAGTTGTCGGGCGTTGATTCGATATTTCCCGGTGTTGATTTGATATTTCCCGGTGTTGATTTGGCATTCAATCGATTTTTCATTCCGTGAAGAGTTTCCTTTAGGACATTCACTTTTGCATTGTACGCTATCCAGTTTTCCGATTGCGCATCAAGCATCAGTTCTTTGCCTGTCACAGAAAGGTCTTTGAAACCGAATTGAAGGAAGGAACCCTTGATGGTGTGACCAAGACGGTTCAGTTCTTCAACATTGTGCCGTTCTAACATCTCATTGTACGGTTCTCCGAGATCGGATAGCCACTGGTCTACAAATTCTGGAAGGAATTCTACGAGAACGGGATCTGTCGGCCATTGATTTTGCATAGAAGTAAGAAGGCATGACGCGATCGGAAACGGAAGGTTCCTGTAAGCCGAATTCTGTCTTCCCACGAAAGTGGGGAGGCAGTCATTTATCTGGGACCGTCGTTGCCAACGGCCTCTAGCGATCTACCCGACCCAGGTGGTCGAAACCGGAGTGAGAACGACACTCCAGCGTTAAAAACGCTCCTGGATCTGCTTGATCTTGCTCCGCACGGGGTTTGCCAAGCCGGCCGGTCACCCGGCCGCTGGTGGGCTCTTACCCCACCGTTTCACCCTTACCGCACATAGTGCGGCGGTTTGTTTTCTGCTGCACTTTCCGTCGACTCCGACTTGCGTCGTTATCGCCTTCCCGTTAGGAAGCGTACTGTTCTGTGGAGTTCGGACTTTCCTCCCACAGGTTACCCCTGTAGGCGACTGCCCGTTGCCCCCAGTTATCCGACCGCGTCAAACATTCCCTTCAACTACTGTTGCCACGTCTACTGCAACGTCTTCACAATACAGGATACGCCCACAGTTTTCGCATGTATAGATTTTCTCCCGATTGTATTTCATTTCCATAATTCGTTGCGATGGAATGGCGGAGTAACACCCAGAGCAACTATTCTTACGCAAAGGAACAACTGCCTCGCGATGGAAGGTGCGTATGCGCTCGTATTCAGTCTCTAATGCGTTGTCGATTTGAGGAACAAGCTTTCGACGTAACTCAATGTACTTTTTCAGTTCATCATTTTGATCGCCAGAGAGTTCTTCGAGTTCATGTTCTTTTTCTGCGAGTATTTCTTTGGCCTCATCGAGCTCTCGCTGCTGTTGTTCAAGTGTTGCCTGTAGATTTTCTTCGCGGACGCTACCCGTGCGTAACACGTCGTCCATCTCTGCTCGTTTGGCTTTCAAACCTTCCATTTCCTTCGTTATCGCATCAAACTCCCGATTATTCTTCACTTGGAATTGCTGCTCGGCAAGTCGCGTCTCCTTGTCCTGTAATTCCTGCAGCGTCACGTGCGCCGTGCCCCGAAGATGCTCTAGGTCGCGAATTGCCTTCTGCGTTGCTTCGACAGCCTGCGTTCGGTCGCGAACCACCGTCTCGTGACGCTTGACTATCTGCGGCAGATCACCGAGATCGTCATGCAAGTCATCAAGCTCTGCATCTACAGCCGACAATTGTGCCAAAAGGGAGATTTGTTGCATGACTCTTCCAGTTAAGTAAATGAAATCGCTTGGGAATGAATGCGATCGGGTACCGACCAGCGTCCAGGATTAGTTACAACACTTGTCGTTCGCAGAATTGTGTCACCGAGTAGGTGCGGACGAATTGCCTGAACAAGACCTTCTGGTACAAACTGTTCCATTTCATAATGACCAGGATCGGCAAGTCCGACAACACCGTGGGCTGCTAGAAATGCATGGTACTTGACATCAGCTGTAACGAAGACATCTACACCACTTTGAACAGCCCGATCGAAAAATGACATACCACTACCACCAACAATGGCCACAAGACTAACTACTTCGTTTGTTGGCGCAACGTACCGCACAGGCCCTCCGCAGACCTCGCCAAGTTGCCGGATGAATGACGCAAACGGCACTGCGTCTGCTGAGGCAATCAACCCCATGCCAGATGCGTCAAGAGTCCCGAGCGGCGTCAGTCCAAGGTGGAGTGCCAAAAGATAGTTCGTGCCCTGCGGAAACACATCAAAGGAAGTATGTACACAAAGCAACGCGATGTCGCGTTCGATGAGACCACATACGAGCCCTCCTACGCGCCTAGAACGATCTATACGTGTTAGTGGTTCGTAGATAAGCGGGTGAAACGTTAGGATTACGTCGCAGTCGAGCGCGTCTGCTTCTGTTAAGACAGCATCAGTAAGCTCAAGACAAACGAGGACGTTGTTAGCCGTGCCTCTACGAGAATCAATATGCATCCCTATGTTGTCGCCCGGCATTGCTGTCGAAGGCGGCAGCACAAAGTCTACAACGCGGTGAAATTCGCTCAACTGCATAGGACCCCTAAACTACGGAACCCAGAGCTATTTACCTTGTTATCCACATTGTTGAAACTGTATCTACGATCTTTACGAGATGTCTATCTTCGAGCCATTGCAAAACAAACCCATCATGTTTCACCTTCTGCTGATTACAACGTTCATCGTTGCTGCATCAACTATTAGTGCCCAGATCACTGGTGAAGATCCACAAACCACTGATTCGGTCATGGTATTTGAACCTGCCGAACCATTGATCGGCGGTATTGACTTGGATGCGCCAGCCAAGCATGGTATCGGCATGGACCTGCTGTTCTCAGCGAGTGGATGGGGTATCGGGGGCTTTTTTCAGAGAGAACTGGCAACAGATTTTAATGGCTTTTTGCATCTAGGAATTTCGGGACATCGTAACACCGACGAGTTCGAGAATGCTTGGTTAGGACCAATTCCTGTTGTGTCTAATAAAGTAAACAGATTGTTTATGGTTCCGTTTACTATCGGTGCTCAGTACCGCATGTTCCACGAAGAGCTGCAGGAGACATTCCGTCCGTTCGTAAGCCTTGGCATAACACCAACCTACATCCTCGCTACACCTTACATACGCGATGGACAGTATTACGATTTCTTCGAGTCATTCGGACATTCTACAAGCTACGTTAGGCTCGGTGGTGTATTCGGCGTTGGTTCTTTCTTCGGAAGTCCGGCAACAGGAAGCCTGATCGGTGTTCAGTTGCGCTATTTCTTAATTCCATTCGGTGGGAATGGAATTGAGAGTGTACGAAGCAATCCTATCAGAGACTTCGGTGGCATCTTCCTCTCACTGACCGTTGGCCATGCGTATTGAACTCGAGCCGATTGGCGTGATGCGTACGCCATATCGGTCGAAGTACGATGCCCCGCGTCAGCCCGGCGTTCTCGAAGATGCTCACGAAGCATTTATCGACATGTACCCACATAAAAACTTCGAGCAAGCCCTTCACGACCTATGTGGCTTCGACCGAATCTGGATACTATCGTGGTTCGATAGGGTAGGGGGTTGGAAGCCCAAGGTGCTGCCGCCGCGCAGTTCCGGCAAACGAGGTGTGTTCGCAACACGGTCACCACACAGACCAAATCCCATAGGATTGAGTGTTGCAGTACTGAAAGGGATAGAAGGACTCCGCATAGTCATAGCTGATTCTGATTTGCTAGACGGAACACCTGTGCTCGATATCAAGCCCTACTTGCCATACGCAGACTCGTTCCCCGATGCAGCTATTGGTTGGCTAGCCTCAGAGAGCCGCGCCTCAACATTTGCAATCACGTATACAGCTGGTGTGTTTGATGAGGTGAACGAACAAGGTGCAGAGCGCCTGCGCATACATATCGAACGAGTACTTGGACTAGACCCGTTGCCGCATCCATACCGTCGTACACGTAGACTCGGGGACAATCGATATGTGTTAGCAATCAGGAATATTCGAGTCTATTACAACCTTGATGCAAACACCGTTACCGTCACCTTTATCGAAGAGCAGCGGTTAGAGCCGTAAGTTTGTAGTAGTACAGCACCAGCAGCACATCAATATGACCGACATACGTTCGCTGTTACAGCGACGAATACTATTACTTGACGGCGCGATGGCGACGATGATTCAGCGCTTGAACCTTACGGAAGAGGACTTTCGAGGTCGTCGTTTTGCGAATCATGGTTTGTCCCTGAAGGGCAACAACGATTTGCTCGTGTTAACGCAGCCCGATGCAATTCGTGCTATTCATACAGCATATCTAGAAGCCGGCTCAGATATCGTAGAAACGAATACGTTCAACAGCACGAGCATCGCGCAGGCTGACTATGCGTTGGAACCGTATGCTCGCGAGCTCAATCGCGAAGCAGCTCGACTTGCGCGCGAGGCTGTCGATGCAATGACTGCAAAGACCCCTGAAAAGCCCCGTTTCGTAGCAGGTGCAATGGGTCCGATGAATAAGAGTTTGTCGTTATCGCCAGACGTCAACGACCCTGGCTATCGCTCTGCAACCTTCGCTCAAGTGCGTGATGCATACAAGGAACAAGTTATCGGCCTCGTAGAAGGCGGAGTGGATTTGTTGCTGGTGGAGACTGTGTTCGACACTCTGAATGCAAAGGCTGCAATCAAGGCTATCTCTGAACTGGCAGAAGGCGACGGTGCGAAGCAGTTAGATGAAGCATCGATGCTTCGCTTACGCTCCATGCCAATTATGATTTCGGGAACGATTACTGACTTGTCCGGAAGGACACTTTCCGGACAGACTCCGGAAGCATTCTGGATCTCATTGCAACACACTCCAAATCTGTTATCGTTTGGATTGAACTGCGCGCTCGGTTCAGCGATGATGCGTCCGTACATAGAAGAGGTTAGTACCGTTGCCACAGCATTTGTTTCTCTCTATCCCAATGCTGGCTTACCAAATGCAATGGGTGGTTATGACGAGACGCCTGCATACATGGCTGAACAAGCCCGTTCGTATGCAGAAGCGGGCTTCTTGAACATTGTCGGTGGATGTTGTGGCACCACGCCCGATCACATCCAGGCGATGGCAGAAGCCGTACAAGGAATAACGCCACGTGCAATTCCGCAACGACCTGCATACCTACGTCTATCAGGTCTCGAGCCCCTTGAACTCCGTCCGGAAACCAATTTCGTGAACGTTGGTGAGCGGACGAATGTTACTGGATCGCGAGCGTTTGCTAAACTAATTCTCAATGATGATTACGAAAAAGCAGTAGACATTGCACGTCAGCAGGTTGAGAACGGTGCGCAGATCATCGACATCAACATGGACGAAGGCATGCTTGATGGTGTCAAAGCCATGCAGACCTTTATTAATCTGATCGCATCAGAGCCTGATATTGCACGCGTACCATTTATGGTCGACTCTTCAAAGTGGAGTGTGCTAGAAGCTGGACTTGCATGTATACAAGGCAAGGGCATCGTTAACTCGCTATCGCTCAAGGACGGAGAAGAAGAATTCAAACGACGAGCGACCATCTGTCGCGATTTCGGAGCGGCTGTCATTGTAATGGCATTCGATGAACAGGGTCAAGCCGACACGTTTGAGCGTCGTATTCAGATTTGCGAGCGCGTGTATCGAATCCTTACGCAGGAACTTGGATTTCTTCCGCAGGACATCATTTTCGACCCGAACATTCTGACCGTTGCAACGGGAATGGATGAGCACAACAATTATGCTGTCGATTTCTTGCGTACAGCGCATTGGATTAAAGCAAACCTGCCCTTTTCAAAGATCAGTGGCGGCGTATCAAATATCTCATTTTCATTTAGAGGCAATGAGCCTGTACGTCGAGCTATGCACACAGCGTTTCTCTACCACGCCATACAGGCTGGTATGGACATGGGCATTGTCAACGCGGGTCAAATCGACGTGTACGATGAAGTCCCAAAAGACTTGCTAGAGCTTGTTGAAGATGTTCTTCTCAATCGGCGTTCCGATGCCACCGAGCGTCTGCTTGCAGTGGCTGACTCGGTCAAGGCAAAAGAGTCAGATCCGGCTGCGATACAGGAGTGGCGGCAAGCCGCAGTTGACGATCGCCTCACACATGCACTCGTCAAAGGCATCACAGAATTCATTGACGTTGACGTCGAAGAGGCACGTCACAACTACGCATCACCGCTCTCGATCATCGAAGGCCCGCTTATGGCCGGTATGAATCAGGTCGGCGATCTGTTTGGTTCTGGTAAGATGTTTCTACCCCAGGTTGTGAAATCAGCGCGGGTAATGAAAAAAGCAGTCGCTTACCTTTTGCCCTTTATGGAAGAAGAGAAACTCAGGTCCGGTACAGCTCGACAGCCCGTTGGTACTATCGTACTTGCGACGGTGAAGGGCGATGTCCACGATATCGGTAAAAACATCGTGGGCGTTGTTCTTGCGTGTAATAATTGGCGGGTCGTCGACTTAGGGGTAATGGTGTCTTCCGAACGCATTCTTGAAAGTGCTGAATTAGAAAAAGCAGACATCATCGGTCTGTCCGGACTCATCACACCGTCGCTCGATGAAATGGTACATGTGGTCAAGGAACTTGAGCGAAGGGGCTTCAGCACCCCGGTGCTGATTGGTGGAGCAACGACGTCGAAAACACATACAGCGGTGAAGATTACTTCGGCCTACAGCAATTCAGTAGTTCACGTATTAGATGCATCGCGTGCAGTACCTGTTGCTAGCGCCCTTGTACGCGAAAAGGGCAACGAAGCATATGCTAATGCTATTCGCGCCGAATATGAACAGGTTAAACTGGAGTATCACAGGCGAGCTGGGGCGAAAGAATATTTGTCATTGGCCGAGGCCCGTGCCAATCATGCGGCCTTGAGTTTCAGCAACGGCGCAACACCTGTACGTCCTCGCAGTCTGGGTGTGACAAATTTTGACAACATTGATTTATCGGTGCTGCGGGGGTATATCGATTGGACTCCTTTTTTTCAGGCCTGGGAGTTGAGCGGAAAGTATCCCGCGATTTTCGACAACCCGACCGTAGGTGCAGAAGCCAGAAAACTGTACGATGATGCAAACACGATGCTAGACGCCATCATTGCCGACGGTAGTATCGTAGCGAGGGCTGTTTGTGGGTTATTCCCAGCCGTTTCTGTGGGTGACGATATAGAAGTCAGCATTGGCAACGAGCCCCTTACCCTCCATACGCTGCGCCAACAATCAAAACGTGCAGCAGGAGTTCCAAATCTTGCCCTGTCCGATTACCTTGCCCCAAAACATGCCAACATTCGGGACTACATCGGAGCCTTTGTTGTCACGGCTGGGGACGGGGTGGATGCACTATGTGCCCGGTTCGAAGCTGACAACGATGATTACAGTGCCATTCTAGCAAAATCGATTGCGGACCGGCTTGCCGAAGCATGCGCGGAATGGCTACATCAGTACGTACGCACCGACCTTTGGGGCTATTCGACAGACGAGGCTCTAGCATCTTCTGATTTGGTTGCCGAGCAATACATCGGCATTCGTCCTGCTCCTGGTTACCCCGCGTGTCCCGATCATACAGAAAAGACAGCCCTATTCGCAATGCTCGATGCCGAAACAGCTACCGGAGTATTCCTTACTGAGAGCCTGGCCATGTACCCTGCGGCCAGCGTTAGCGGCTGGTACTTCGCTCACCCGAATGCGAAATATTTTGCCGTTGGTAAAATCACACAAGAGCAGGTCGCAGACTACGCAGGTCGAAAGGGCTTCTCGCTCGAAGAATGTGAACGATGGTTGGCACCAATCCTAGCCTATGATGCCTGAGAACAACAACGACCCAAGTGCCTTGTTGAATATTCGACGCGTGGCTGTAGTTGGCTCTGGCGCAGGAACGACGGCACGTGCTCTTGTCGAAAAGGGTCTTAAAAACGGGTCTTCGTATCATGTCGAACTAATCATTTCTACGTCTGTAAGCGCAGGAATTAATTTGGTAGCTTCAGAATTCGCTGTAACACTTGTTGTGCTCGATCGATCCTTGAGCTCTTCTGAGTGGTCGGACCGTATTCTCGAGGAGCTACGTAAGCACAGAATCGATATCGTAGCCCTGGCAGGATTCATGAGGTTGCTTCCCGAGGCAGTAATTGAAGCGATGAATGGGCACGTGCTGAATATCCATCCCGCACTGCTTCCGAAGCACGGCGGGCTCGGAATGTATGGTCGAAAGGTTCACGAATCTGTTATCCAGTCTGGAGAAAGACAGTCTGGTGCTACCGTTCACCTTGTAAATGCTCGATATGACGAGGGATTCATTCTCGGTCAGGCCATTATCGAAGTTTGTGACAATGAGACAGTTGATAGTCTAGAGAAGAAGGTCAAGGCAGCCGAGCATGTGCTCTACGCAGAAGTACTTAATTCCTATTCTACAGACTTCTCATTTAATGTGGGTAATTGGTGACGATTCGGTCGAAACTTTTGGGTTCAACTGTTGTTGTTGCATAGAGTCCGGTCATGATGCAGATTTGCTAGTTGTTACGCTTATGTAAAAAAGTCTTGACTATGACAGGCGAATTGGTGATTTTACACGATGCTTCCGCGCTTAGATTCGGGAGAAGTATGTCTAACAACGACCATCCATTGGAAAGAATTAAATTCATGTACTTGTTCACCGTATCTCCGAGGTTTTCATGAGGGGCAAACTCCTACTTCTTGCTCTCGTGACCGGTTTTGCAGGCGTTACGCTTGCTTTTGCTGGCGACGGGAAAGATGGTGAGGACGTATTGCGTAAAAGCGGTCCACGTTCACCGGTAGCTTCATATCCGCTACCGTTTTCGCTGACCGCAGATAATCCGCGTACTTCTCCACCTATTTCTACTGGCTACTACTTCGTCGACTCCGACGATGAAGCGCCGGATTTTTGGCGACCAGATCCAACGACGTTTGTCGACACGCTTACCGAACCAGGTACGTGGCGCCGAATTGTCTCTGGTCCGAAGCAGATCCCAGGTGGTTATTGGACCAGTCCGGTCGATAACACCTATGGTGGATTTGCATACTTCCGTAATCCAGGCAACAACCAGGATTCAGCGGATGATGCATATGCGGGGCCGATTTCTATCGGTTTCCCATTCTACTTTAACGGGGTTCGTTACGACTCGTTCTTTGTCTCAACGAACGGTTTAATCGCACTTTCGAATCGTCGTTACTTCTACGAATACGACAATTACGGATTCCCAACGGTGCGTACGCGTCTGGAAACGCAGCCAGGTGTATTCTCTGTATACGATCCGATGTCCGATGACACTCGCACGCGTATTATAGGCGCCACCGACATCAACGACACCCAGCTTGATAACTGGGGTTCCCTAATGGTTGCTGACGGCAACGCCCCTACAACGTCAACAAGAGGTATTCGCACAAAGACGAACTCAATGCTAGATGAGGCCAGCCTTAATGCTACCGGAGCTTGGACTGCAAGCTCACGTCCACCACTGATTGCGTTTGCATGGGACGACTTACAGGTTTCGGTCTACAATAGTAATGACAACGCTGTAGATGATTTCTCGCGCGTGTATTACAAGCGGTCTCCTGCTAATGACAAACTCATTATCTATTACGTCAACCTTACACCTATCGGGACTAAGAGGGCTGTTGTAGGGAATGTCACGCACGATGTGACCTTCGTCAAGGACAATCGTCCGGGCGTTGGCGAACACTATCGCTTCAGCGGCCAGGTAACACTTAACCGTAATGACTCTTCGGTAACTATCCAGTACGAAAAGTTTTTCGGAATTGCACCACGCACAGCTCTACAACCACACGGTGCTGTAGTCTGGATGCGTTGTAACTCCACAGTGGGTGTAACAGGTCCAGCTCGCCGATTGAACTGGGCTGGCTTCCCATCTGTCATGCCAACGAATACGATTCTTGATTACAGTGCGGTGAAATACACGCAATCAACAGAGTACTTGTTTAACATCCTTACGCACCCAATGGGTAGCCTTCGTGCTATCAGTAATCGTAATGATGATCAGACAGTGCCTAAGGACTTCCTTTCTATTCGCTTTAAGCAGTACAAGAACTTCCTTCGTGTAATCAATGTGTTCTATCGTGTGCGCCCTCTAAACAACAACGCACCACTTGATTTCTCGCAGGTAGTACCTACGAATCAGGCTAACAACTACGAATTGCTTGCAGGCGAACTTCGTCTAGGTGCAATTCAACCGGTAGCCATCGTTCAAAACCTTACGAACGACGTGCAGGGTCCGAACGGTGTGAATTACACACGTCAGGGTATCAACTTCAAGGTACGCTTCCGCATTATGAATGAGGCAACGGGCAAGATTGTGTACAACACATCAAAGTCCGTTACCGATGCAGCACTGCGTGACTCAACTTTGTCTGGAATCCAGCGTAGTGATATTAACGGTGCGAACCGTCCATATCAGCCAACGAACACATTCGTAACCCCATACGAATTCATCAAGGTCACATTCCCTCCATTCGAGCCAAACGAAGCTATTGACGATCAGATCGGTCGCCTGATTACCTCGGTTATTGTTGAGCCTAAGGACTCAGTCAATCAACCGCTAGGCGATCAATGGCCGTTTGATGATACAACGGGTCTTCGCTTGTTCGTTATGCGTCGTCTCGAATCATTCAACGATGACGTTCGCGAATTCCACCTTGTTGGTGGTGCAGCAATGCCTTCAGTATTGAAGTGGGTAAACATCGAGGCTGATGTTGTTGATGGTGACGAAGTCACGAACAACCCAGTCCCTCCACGCGGAGAATTCCAGGCTGCTAACTCGGCGATTTTCAGCTTGAAATCTCCAGTTATCCGCATGAACCGTGTTACACTTGGAACACTTGACATTCCTCCATTCGGCCAGTACGGCGGCGATGAACTTCGTTCATTCCCTGTAAATCTGAACCGCAAAAAGAATGCAGTTCTTTCCATCTCGTACCAACGCGCTGGTAAGCTTACAAACATCAACCGCGGATTCTCAGACAACCGGCTAATCGGACCTGAGCACCGTGTTGATGCTACGGTAACAGCTATTAACTCACCACGCATCATCCGTAACCCCGATGAACTGTGGGTAGAGTTTGCAAAGCCTAGCTCCGACGGCCTGAATGGTATAACGAACATCGCAACCTGGGTGCTCGATCCTCAGAACCTAGCTGGCAACTATGCTCAGCCGTTCCGTATCTGGGGTGGTGGTGGTTACCTTCGTGGATTTGACATCACGAACAAGAACCAGCAGCTGAACAATGGTGTTCTAGCTCCACTCGGTGGTCAGCGTATTGACTTCTTTGATGACGGTAAGGATGCAGAGTACTTCAAGATCACAATTCCAATTCCTGATACTGTTATCAGTTGGGTGAACGAAGGCGCACGGAATTTCCGCTTCCGCCTGAAAGCACGTTGCTTGAACAACTCTACACCTCCATACCCAGCAGATGACGAAGACAACTTCTACATCGATAACGTCAAGATCCTTTATCCTGATGAAGTCACAGACGTTGAATTCTCGAATATCCAGCTTGTATGGCCATACACACTTGCACCTGCAAGCCAGGCTACGCGTGTACCAATTCGTGTGAAGTTGTCTAACAACACACACATTGCTGCACCTGCATTCTCTGTACGCATTCAGATCAAACCTGACGGTAATGAGTCACAGCAGATCTACTGCCGTACGATTACTGTCCCAACGCTAGCAGGTAACCGCGAAGTGTTGCTGCCGTTCCCAGATGCTAACTTCCGTACAACGACACCTGGTCGTTACAAGGTAACTGGACGCATTTTCTTCCCAGGCAATGACCTTGATACGCTAAACGACTCTACATTCACAATGTTTACGATGACCTTCGGACCATCGTTTGCATACGAAATCAATCCTCTGAATCCAACGAACGATGTTCCAAAACTTCAGTTCTCAGGTATCACAGGTAAGGGTCTTGATCACCGTGGTTACGCTTATGGCGGATCAAACGCTACATGGATAAACCTAGCAGGTCCCGGCGCTCAGTATGTTGGACAGATCTACGGTTACGGTCCAAAAGGCATGCCATTCGACGCAGAGTTCGGTACCGATGGTGGTAATGCATCTGGACAGCTAGCAATGAGATTTACTCTGTACTCGCAAGACACCGCATATGGGTATCAGGCGTTCTGGGCAGAACTAAATCAAGACATCCTGAATATCTCCTTCTCCCTTTACAAGGATCAAGGCGGAATCCCAGGTGAACGAATTGCGAACTCAACAATCGTTCGCCGCCGTGGTGAAGATGAAACAGATAACGAAGTAGAGCCTGTGTTCGGCAAGTACGCTACGTACCTGCTAGCCAGCCCAGTCGTGCTCGCTCCAGGTGAATACTGGGCATCCGTTTCTCAAATGGGTCTTGAAGGCTACGAACTGGGTGCTTCTGAATCACGCATGGGTCTTGTCACGACGTTCTATAGTGACATTCCTGCGCCTGGTGTTGGTAACCGCTCGTTGCTCATCGATAAGAACTTTCGTACACGTGCACGTAACGGTGCGTTGTTAAACGATAACCGTTTTGCATTCGAAGTAACGAGATTCAGCGGTGACTGGATTCAAATGACTCCATCGATCGGTAACCCTGGATATGCCCACCTTGATGGTATGGGTAATATCGTTCAAGGCTACTACGTTTACCCAACGTTTACTCGTGGTTCGTGGATTCCATTGCTTCGTCCATACTTCGGTGCTCGTTCGTATTCGACCCCACCGTTGTTCGTCCCTTGTGTTGTGCCAGTAGAACTGACATTCTTTGATGGACGTGCTCGTTCAGCTGGAGTGGACTTGTTCTGGGAAACAGCATCTGAAAAGAACAACACTGGCTTCCACATCGAGCGTCGGGTAGTCGAACAAGCATCTGATCTGACCTCTGCAGCTGGTCTCAGCTGTCAAGATGGTTCGAACTCGAAAGAAATGCCATGGGCTACTATTGGATGGCAAGCAGGTGCTGGTAATACAACACAAACATCGAACTACAAGTTCTTTGATGCTGATGTAAAGACCGGTACATCGTACGAATATCGTCTGCGTCAAGTAGACGTTGACAACTCGGAGAACTTCTCTAACGTAATTAACGTTGTTGTTTCGAATGGTGATGTCGCACTTGATGACAACTATCCGAACCCAACAAACGGACAAACAACAATCCGCTTTAACGTACCTAACCGTACACATGTGAAGCTTGAAATCTTCGACCTGATGGGAAATGTTCTGACAACGCTGTACAATCAGCAAGTGTCGGGCACAACCAACTCATATGCGATCGAATGGGATGGTCGCGATGCAGGTGGTGTTGAAGTTACTTCAGGCTCATACATGTACAAGCTTACAGCTGACGGCGTGGTATTGTCAAAGACCCTGACCGTTGTTCGCTAAGAACTAGCGGCTGACTTTTTGCATCAGGCCCTCTGTCGTATTTACGGCAGAGGGCTTGATCGTTTTTGCCCAGACGCTCGCGATTGCCGTGTTACCTCACAGGGATGCATTTTTGCATTATGAATTCTGAATTAGACAAAGCAATTCTGGATCACGCCAGACAAGCTCTGCTCTGGCAACTACAGAGTGGGCAGAGACTTGCAGAACAGCTCGACACGAAGTTTTTAGAGGCTGTACATGTAGTGGCAGCCGCAAACAAGGTGCTAACAACAGGCCTTGGTAAATCGGGCTTCATAGCCAAGAAAATGGCAGCCACGCTAACAAGTGTTCGCATACCAGGCATATTTCTGCACCCTGTAGAAGCAATGCACGGAGATAGCGGAATCCTTCAAGCTTCTGACTGTTTAGTAGCGTTTTCAAAAAGTGGTGAAACGAGCGAAGTCGTGCGCCTTTGCCACTTGGCCAAAGATGTTGGTTTAAACATTGTTGCAATTACTGCACGAGCAAACAGCTCTCTTGCCCTTCTAGCAGATACTACCCTCTACACGCCAATTGAACGAGAGCTCGACCCTGATGACGTGCTTCCTACGGCAAGCTCTACTGTAGCTCTTATCACCGCAGACCTATTGGCTGTTGGCGCAGCAATGATGGTAGGTGACGTCGCATCTAACCTCCGGCACTCGCATCCACGAGGGATGCTAGGTGCCGCACTTATGCGAACCGTGGAAGATGTGATGCACGTTGGCGCAAGTCTTCCCTTCGTACGCCCAGACTCCATGCTTGTAGATGCACTTGCACAACTTTCAGCCAAAGCCCTCGGCATTGTGTGCGTAGTAGATGAAGACGGTATGCTGCGAGGTATTCTAACGGACGGGGATGTGAGAAGGATTGTCGTCGAGAAGTCTAGTGCTCTCGCAAATCTTTCAATCGACGATGTGATGATTTCTGACCCGACGACCATCGAGCCGTCCGCTACTCTGCATACTGCTTTGCGCCAAATGGAGCGACGTCAAACACAAATAAGCGTTCTACCCGTAACGATTGAAGGTAGATGTGTTGGTGTTCTGCGACTGCATGACATTGTGCGCTTACAAGTCTAAGGCCTGAGTAAACTGGCATTCTCGAGGAAATGCCCACTCTCAAGTAACGTTACCTGCGGGGCAAATTCTGAGGATTTGTCGACTTAGGATCGACCCTCTGACGAGGCGCAGGTGTGATGAGTGGACGCTGTGGGCTTGGTGCAGGCTTGGATGGCGGACGCACAACGGTTGCCGACGACTTGACGTCCTTTCGCGTAATGGTCACCGATCGTACCACTTCGCCAGTTTTACCAAATGGCTTTAGCGTCTGTCCATTGCGTGAAAACGTGACGGCGCCAGCATTGCCTACTGACAAAACAAACTTCTGCATTGCCGACCATTGATACTCAGAGCCAGGCAATAAGACTATTTGTTGGGTCCGTTTCTCGTCACTCGTAATGTTCAGCCATGCTGTATCACGCGCTTGGGCGGTTAACACGATGCTATCGGTTTCCGCGATGGCCCCTTCGTCCGAGCCCCCTAACCCAAGTGCTCGCCTTGCGTCGACGTCGATTACAGAATCAGCGCCACCAAATGTCGTTGCTGGCGTGTTATTGCTGCCCCTCAGAAACAGTGCCCAAATAATTACGAAAAGCGCAACAACGCCTAATATTGCCATTGCCAATGCAAACGGAGAACGTAAAGACTTCGGTCGTAGCGCCAACAGAGCTGAGATGGGGGAAGGGGTCTCTGGGAGCATAGGGGGCTGAGAACTGGCTGGAAGCCGGGAGCCAGACACCTCGTCATCCACGGGATCGAAGACCTCGTTCATCAGTGCTATGATTTCCTTCGCCGGAATGTGCAGGGCTGCGCCGGCCGTGCGAATAAAGGACCGAACATATACTGCTGGGAGAACATTATAGCGACCGCCTTCGAGAGCCTCTAGAAAAGGCTCACGTATCTTCGTCTCCGCAGAAAGTTCGCGGAGTGTACGGCCTTGTCGCTCTCGTGCTAGTCGTAGGCGTTCGGCCAATGGATCCATCGGTGCTCAGCAGGTAGTGGCGGTTGAGGAACTTACGATAGAAATGTCAATCTTTTTTCGTCCGCTGTCAAGGTATTGTGGTCAACCGCAACCCAATTCAACTAACCGCATGCTTACAGAACCTTGGAAATAGCCCGATCAACCGTTCTGCTGCATGGATTTTATGTAGCCTTTGTCTTCTCTGTCATGCTGTTCAGTGCCTTAGCATTTCGTCAGATGATCGATAATAGCGAAGTACGGCGCCTGCGCATGGGTGAAGACAGGGTGTCTTTTGTTAGTGCACCTGGAATGCTTGTGACGGTAGCTGGACTTTTACTTTCACTCGTTGTTTCTGGGTTTGTTTTTGTTCGTCCGGACCCAAGCATCTACTCATATGCACTGCCACTTATTCTCGTCGCTCAGTTTTTGCAGGTGTTTTTTCGTACCTATTTGCAACGCACACTAGTGCGAACACACGGTTTTGTGTTCCGATCAATCGCATTCGAACGTATCCGTGCAGTTCGTTTTGATTGCGTTATACACGCAGACATCTATCGTACAACATGTTGGACTACCGTGATTCTTTCCATAAACAACAATTATCCAGGCCACGTCACCTTTCGTATCTTTCCCTTCTCCGAGAAAGCTCTACAGCGCATTCTAGAAGGTTGGTGTGACTGTGAAATTCGCCGATTCAACAATACAACTCCTGCAAATCCCAACGGAAGACATCCATACGCATGAGCAAAACAATTCGCATCGCATCCGGACAAGGATTCTGGGGTGATCTGCAAAGTGCACCGCTTCAACAAGTAACAGGTGGTCCGATAGACTACCTTATGATGGACTACCTCGCAGAGGTCACGATGTCCATTCTTCAGAAGCAAAAAATGCGTAACCCTGAAATGGGATATGCAAGAGATCTGATCGACGTCTGCGATGAGATCTTGCCCGTTCTTATCGAGCGTAATATCACCTTAATTACAAATGGTGGTGGCGTAAATCCAGAAGCCGCACGTGACAGGATATTTGAGGTAGCGCGTAAGAAGGGGATCAAGGGTCTACGCATTGGCGTCGTGCTAGGCGACAATATCATAGACCGTATTGATACGCTTGTGAATGACGGACACGAGCTTCGTAACATGGAGTCGGGTGAATCAATTAGTACGATAGCCGATCGGTTGATTAGCGCTAACGTCTATACCGGTGCATGGCCCGTCGTCGAAGCGTTGCGACAGGGTGCTCAGATTATTATTACAGGTAGAACAACGGATACAGGGTTGACCCTCGCTCCGATGATTCATGCATTTGGGTGGAAACCAGACGACTGGAATTTACTTGCGGCTGGCACAGTTGCCGGACACATCAATGAGTGTGGTGCTCAGGCTACTGGCGGGAATTTTCTTGGTGACTGGCGAAACGTACCAGACCTTACGATTCCTGGCTTCCCAATTATCGAAGCGTCAGCAGATGGATCGTTCATCGTTACAAAACACCCAGGCACTGGTGGCATGGTAACACGCGAAACGGTTGCAGAACAATTACTGTACGAGATTGGCGATCCGAAAGAGTATATCACACCCGATTGTGTGGCCGATTTTACATCCATCCAGCTTGAAGATCTTGGCAACGATAGGGTGCGCGTGCACGGCGTGCAGGGACGCCCGGCAACGCCGTTCTATAAGGTGAGTGCTGCGTACCTCGATGGATATCTGGCATTCGGCTCGCTTACATACTCTGCCCCCGATGCGCTAGAAAAGGCACAAGCAGCAGATCGTATTCTACGTGGTCGTTTAGATAATCTGGGCTTGAAGTTCGACGAAATACGATCGGAGTTCGTAGGTATGAATGCTTGTCTCGCTGGACTCGCTGCGCCAATTGTACCGAATGAGGTCACACTACGTGTCGGTGTCCGGTCGTCCGATAAGCTTGTCGTCGAGCGTTTCGCTAAAGAGATTGCTCCACTCATTCTCACCGGACCTCCCTCCGTTACCGGTTTTTCGGGCGGACGTCCAAAAGCAAGTGATGTAGTTGCCTACTTCCCCGCGCTTCTCGATAAATCAGTTCTTGAAATGCACGTTCGCGTTGATGAACTGTAAAGTAGTTCTGCTCTGTTTCCTGTTGTGCACCGCATGGCATGCAATACCCGCACAGTTAGACAGCGCAAAGATTGCGCATTCTTTACTAGAGGACAGCGCAAACGTTGCTCATTCCTTGGTTGTGGACAGCGCAAACGTTGCCCGATCCTTGGTTGAGGACAGTGTTTTTATTCCGCAGTCAGAGTTTCGATACTCTGACAACCCACGTGTGATATTCCTTGGTGGCACTCCTCGAAGGGTAACCGAGATACAGCCATTAGCGACTGCAGGGCTTGCACTTGGCTATGCAGGACTCGTAGTTGGCTTGCACATCAACCAAGCGAATGCGTGGTGGAAGGACGATCGAGGTCCATTCCATTTTGTAGAGGACATTCAGTATGCAAAGGGACTCGACAAATGCGGGCACTTTTATAGTGCGTACATCATGTCGAGGCTAAGCGGAGATTTACTAATGGAATGTGGTTTCGATTTAGATGCCGCTACGGCAATCGGTGCGGGTATGGGTCTCGCATACGTTACCTATGTCGAGGTCGAAGATGGATTTGCTAAACAATGGGGCTTCTCACCATCCGACGCTGCTGCCAATGTCCTTGGAGCGAGTTTCTACCTCGGACAACAATACATCCCGTATCTACAAAATTTTAATCCCAAGTATGGCCATGCACCTGCTGAACTATTGGGTGACAGAGCAATTAGCGAACGACCTAAAACCTTTATCGATGACTATAACACGAGTACCTTCTGGATATCGATGAACGTAAATAACATGATGCCCTCCTCATGGGCGAAGTTCTGGCCAGACTGGCTAATGATCGCAGTTGGTTATGGCATTCAGAATTATGGCATCCAACGTGCAGACGGCTCGCTCGAAACTGTACATGGCAAAATATTGCTGGGGCTCGATTACGATCTGGTGAAAATCATACCAAGGTCGAAGATCGGGTTCTTAAACTATATTATTCAGGGTTTTAACATTATCCGCCTTCCGGCTCCAACACTTGAGTTCACGCACGAAGGAACGCGGTTTGGGTTGTTTTATCCGTTTGCCGTAACAGTGCGTTTCTGACATGACAATTAGCATCGTAGTCCCGGTATTGAATGAGTCAAAAATTCTAGATGGCATATTGTCTACGTACTCGCGCACATTACGCGACCGTTGGGACGCAGAACTTATCGTAAGCGATGGTGGCAGCACAGATGGAACGATTGAGATTGCTCGTTCGCATGCAGATAAAGTGATTTGTCACACCGAGAAACGTAGGCAGACGATAGCAGAAGGGCGTAACCTAGGTGCAGAGCATGCGACGGGATCTGTATTGGTGTTTATCAATGGTGATACGGTGCCGGCTGACATTGAGCTCTTCTTCAAAGTCGTATCGGAGTATGCATCCAAGCAAGGCAAATACAGACGCGCCGCTGCACTAGCATGTCCGGTAAACGTTCCTCTGAGCGAGCGTAAGCCTCTTGACGCGGCGTTTGCAACGGCCTATAATGCCTACGTGCACCTTCTAAACACAGCACGAATTGGAGCAGGTCGTGGTGAATGTCAGGTCGTAAGGCGAGATATATTCATGCGAGTCGGTGGTTACCGTGCGCGCCTTGCTGCTGGAGAAGATTTCGACCTACTGGCGCGTATCGGTATTAGAGCGCGTGTTCGATTCGCAACCGAGCTCGTGGTCTTCGAATCGCCAAGACGCTTTCGCAAGTTTGGGTATTTTCGAGTGTTGTATTTGTGGACGATTAACGCGCTTTCTGTTATGATTCGCGGCCGTTCATCATCCGACGAATGGGAGGCAGTTCGATGAGTATCGATTACCGCAGTGCTGGTGTGGATATAGCGGCAGGGGAGTCGCTTGTCGATTCTATCAAGCCATTTGTAAAGGCTACACGCACCCCTGGTGTTATGTCTGAAATAGGACTGTTTGGCGGATTCTTCGACGCCCGTTTCCCGGGCTATGATCACCCTGTCTTAGTAGCGAGCACCGATGGCGTTGGCACAAAGCTCATGGTCGCAGTAATGGCCGATGTCCACGATACGGTCGGACAATGCCTTGTAAATCATTGTGTGAACGACATCCTTGCATGCGGGGCACGTCCGCAATTCTTCCTAGACTATTTCGCAACTGGTCGTCTCGAAACACGCATCGCTGCGGATGTAATTAAGGGCATGGCCCTAGCGTGTACTCAAAATGAATGTGCGTTGCTCGGAGGCGAAACCGCAGAAATGCCGGCCATGTACTCGAATGGCGACTATGATGTGGCGGGTACAATCGTCGGCGTTGTTGAAAAAGCAAATATTCTGAATGGTGAAAAGGTTAGTATCGGTGATGTCCTCATTGGACTTCCTTCAACCGGACTCCATACAAACGGATTCTCACTTGCACGTACTGCACTTTTCCCGAAGTACGACATTCACGAGACGGTGCCTGCTTTAGGGACTACCGTCGCAAAGTCGTTGCTTGCAGTGCACCGTTCGTATCTCAAGCCCCTTATGCCCCTTATCGAAAGCGGACAGTTTCATGCGCTCTCGCATATCACAGGTGGCGGAATTGTGGGCAACACGTCAAGGGTCTTACGCAAGGGGCTTTCGTTAGACATTGACTGGAATGCGTGGACCGTACCCCTAATCTTTCAGCTCATTCAAGAGAGTGGAGTCTCTGACGAAGAGATGCGAAACGTCTTTAACATGGGCGTGGGTATGATTGCAATTGTTGCGGCTGATAACGTAGACAATGTGATGAATTCACTTGCCAGCGAACAACCGTTCGTTGTAGGTCGCATATCCGGTTCGTAAGTGCACACCGATGCACGAACCGTCCTGTCTGAAGTATTCGGCTACGAGAATTTCCGCAGCGGACAACAAGACATTATCCAAGCTGTTTCGATTGGCCGCGACGTATTAGGCGTGCTGCCTACGGGTGGTGGTAAGTCTCTCTGTTTTCAGATCCCCGCCTTGATGCGTCCTGGTGTTACACTCGTAGTATCACCTCTCATTGCTTTAATGAAAGACCAGACTCAACGCCTTCGCGAGCGTGGGGTGAAGGCGGCTTCGCTGCACGGAAGCATGTCGACGGGTGAAATGAATAACACGATGCACGAGGCATCTGTAGGACGTCTTTCGCTTCTTTACGTAGCGCCTGAGCGCCTTGAAAGCACCTCGTTTAGGAGGCAACTGCAGTCGCTAAAAATTGGTTTGCTGGCTGTCGACGAAGCACACTGCATTTCTGAATGGGGACACGACTATCGTCCCTCGTACCTCGCCATCCCTCAGCTTTTCGATTTCATTCCAAGAGTACCAATCATTGCGCTGACTGCAACGGCCACACCCGATGTACGGGCAGATGTCATCCGTGCATTGCAGATGCATAAGGCAGTAGAAGTTGTCCGTGGTTTTGATCGGCCAAACCTTTCCTTGCGTGTTGAAAACACGCCATGGAAAGCTGAGTTTATTACCCGCACTAGTCGTCGCGATGAAGGTTCGATGTTGGTATATGCCGGTTCGCGCAGACGCGTTGATACGATTGCTGATGAGCTTCGTAGACGCGGTGTGAATGCGGGATCGTATCACGCAGGCAAGAGTGATACCGATCGATCTGATGCGCAGGATAAATTTCTCGAAGGTACAATACCGGTACTCGTTGCTACGAGTGCATTTGGTATGGGAATAGACAAGGCTGACATCCGCAATGTTGTGCACGCCGACCTAACGCTTACGCTCGAAGCGTACTATCAGGAAGCCGGACGTGCCGGTAGAGATGGCAACCCATCATCGTGCACCATGCTGTACCAACAGGCCGATCGTCGGTTGATGGAATTTTTTATTACAAGCACGTATCCCGAAAAGTCTGCAATCGATTCTGTGTACGACTATGTGTTCGACAGAGCTGGGGTTGGTATTGGTGGCACACTAACAGAGCCAGTGCTCGCAGATGCAGCAAGTATTGGCACGTCTTTGCATACACCCGTTGCAGTAGTGAATGGTGCTCTGTCGATTCTTGAACGAGCAGGAATTCTACTTCGTACGAGTCCGACAGGACATTCAAGGATTCGATTGCGAACGTCACGAGAACGTTTGGATGAGTTTGCCAATGCCACGAGAGGTGTACATCATGGCGTGGTCGACGCCGTTGTTCGCCTTGTTGCCGGACGTGATATGAACACCGACCTTGAGTTTTCTGTGTATGAATTCGTGCGCAGGCATGGTTTCACGATTCCCGAATTCGGAAAAGCAATGCATGCTCTTCAGATGGCGCGCCTGTTGCGTTACACGCCACCGTCTGTTGGTGGTGGCATCGTGTTGAATGGTGCTCGTACGACACGAGAGGGAATTCCCGTTGATATGGAAGGTTTGCATAGAAGGCGAGAGCATGCAGTCCGAAAACTCGAGGTTGTTGTCAGGTATGCAGAGACAACACAATGCAAGCGAACCTTCATTCTACATTATTTCGGCGACCCGGAAGTCAAAGGTGACTGCGGAAGGTGTTCGTCGTGCCTTTCAACAAAATCAAGACCCGAGTTCAGCGAGCGTCAGCTTGTTATTGCACATGCCGCTCTCCGCGCCGCGTACGAGGTGCAGGGACGGTTTGGACGAAATGTGGTGGCGGACATCGTCACTGGTAACGTCTCACCCAAAGTCACTTCCTACGCACTCGATCGGTCTACGGTCTGGAATTCACTTGCCGAACGTACAAGGTTTGAGGTGCTTGAGGTGATTGACGAATGTTTACAACGAGGATGGCTTGTGCAATCGTCATCACTGTACCCTACCATTGGAGTAAGTGTTGATGGGGTTAAACAGATACGTCCGTTGCCCTCGCCCCTTACTCTTGAGACCCCTACCAAAAAAAACCTTAAGCCAGCACCTGCAATGATGCGGTTGTTGTCGGCACTGAGGCTCGACTTGGCAAACCGTGAAGGTGTCGCAGCATCATCTCTGGTTGGTTTGTCGGAACTTGAACGCATTGCGAGTGACGCACCAATGACTGCTGAAGAGCTTGTGCCTGGACGTCACGGCAGTGCCTTGTTTTTGTCGAGGCATGGCTCAGAAGTTGTTGCGCTATTGCGAGAGATTGCCCAACCCACTGTTCGTAGTGTTCCGAAGTTTGTTGTCGACGAAGAAGTGGTACGGACAGTAGAATCGATCCGCAGTGGCTGGACACTGCGTAATGTTGCCAGCACACGAAAAATTACTCCAGCGATGGCCGCTCATCACATCGAAACTGCTCTGAAAGCAGGCATGACCGTGAACCGTGATACTCTAGTGCCCGATGAACTTTATGCCGACGTTGTCGAGTTCATGCGCACACACCGTTTCGCGAAGCTTCGGCATGTCCGCGAACACCTAACCCAGGATGTTGAGATGGTCGTACTTCGTTTAGCATTAGCATTCGCGCGTCGTGAGCTCTTCAATGAGGGAGTTGAATGAAAACATCAATCATCGCAGGATTGCCAATTGTTGCTACGCTATTCCTAGTCATTTCAACCACTGTACTCGCGGGCGAACAATTCATAATCGAGCTACGGCAGACCAATGTGCGCACACCTGCCCAGGTCGCCCAACAAATAGCATCACTGCGTGTTGCCAGCGCCATACCTCTCGTTTCGCACACGGTTGTTTCAAAGACTGTTGAACAAACACTTTCTTCGAATCAACAAGACGCTTTGCGAGTACTTGAACGTTATGTCGTTATCGACATCGGTAATGAAGACCGCGATGCAGCAATGCATCGTCTCATGCAACTACCAGATGTTGAGCGTGTGCACGTGAATCATCGGTTCAGCATTCATGCAGACGCGCTAACAAACGATTCTCTTTCTGCTTCTCAGTACGCGCTGAACACCGTTAATGCAAAAGCCGCATGGACGAAAGCAACGGGTGAAGGCATCATCGTAGGTGTCCTCGATACAGGCGTAGACTGGACCCACGAAGACTTGCGTCGTGCATTGGCTGTCAACCGTCTCGAAGACTTAAACAACAACGGCATGTTCGACGCATGGGGCATCGATCAAACTGTAAATGGGGTAAGGGGCGACCTTGATGGCATAGACAACGACGGCAACGGGTACGTAGACGACGTCATTGGATACGATTTTGTCGATCAGGAAAATCATAACCTTGGTGATGATCGTGTTCGAGATCCGTTCCCATTCGACGAACAGGGGCACGGCACATCGGTAGCAGGTGTGATTTCTGCAACTCCAAACAATAAAGTTGGTATAGCAGGACTTGCTTTTAACGCACGTGTGCTCGTCACGAGAGCCTTCGATGCAACTGGCAATGCCGAAGAGGATGACATCGCAGCGGCTATCATTTACGCTGTGCTTCGTGGTGCGCGTGTTATCAACATGAGCTTTGGGGATGGAGTTGATGCACCCGTGCTGCGTGATGCTGTGCGGTTTGCGGCATCATTTGGGTGCACGCTCGTTGCGTCAGCAGGTAACTCCGGACTTGTCACGAGACAGTTCCCTGCAGGTTACGACGATGTAATTGCGGTAGGATCTACTAACGCTCTCGACCTGCGTTCACCATTCTCAAGTACGGGATCGCTGCTTGCGCTTACCGCTCCTGGCGAAGGCATCATTACAACGCAAGCCGGAGGTGGATATCGGACGGTTAGCGGTACGTCGTTCGCAGCGCCATACGTAGCCGCGGCTGCTGCCCTGCTCTTAGAACGTAGTCCAACGCTCTCGGCCAATGAAGTGCGAAGTACACTCGAAGAACAGTCCGTCGATCTTGGTCCGAAAGGTTGGGACCCTGAGTTCGGCTCTGGTCGCATCGATGCATTCAGACCCTTAACAGCCCCTTCGTGGGCTCTTGTGCGCATCACGAATATTAGGAATGAGCAAGAGGTTGATCGCACTGCACAAACTTCAGTCGACGTTAGAGGATCGGCCGTTGCGACGTTGTTCTCTTCGTACGAACTGTCTGTAGGGGCAGGACTCGAGCCGTCGTCATGGACGACATTGTCTTCGGGCACGCAGGTGCGCGACGAGATACTCGGGGTACTACCGATGAATGTATTATCCAGTGGACTTAACACATTACGCCTCGTTGTTACGCTACAGAATGGTCGAACGATTGAAGACCGTAAACGGATTAGTGCGGTCGGTGCCGAAGCCCTTGCAATTACTTCATTCGAGCTCGTGACTGCGTGGCGCGACGACCTTCGTGTGCCGGTTATGACTCTTCGGACTAGTAGGCCATCGTCGTGTGTTGTTCAATACCGGCTAATTAACCTTAGCAGTCCGTTGTTAAACGAGTTTACAGACATGTGGGCCAAGGCCCGCACGCATTCGTTTGCTCTACCTAATGTAGTTGCTGGACTGGCATACGAATACATTGTGTCTTGCGTTGCCGATAACGGCGAACGTGTTCAACGAACTGATACGCTGACGGTTGAGAATGTCGCTGCGCGAGTGCAAGGCTGGCAGACTGTGACCGACGAGTCCTTTGCTGGCTACGTCCTGAATGATGTTCGTGATCTCTATGGTGATGGCAATAAGTCATTTGTCATGACTGATCTCGGAAGTGGCTCGTTTGGTAAAATGAAAACAGTTACAAAATCATCCTCGGGCTTTGTGCCTCGGGATACGACAGACGATGTTTGGATTCCACGCGGAATAGGTGATTCTAATGGCGATGGAATTGATGAAGTGTTCGGACATGTCGTTGGAGAAGCACGCCTTTTTCAATCATCGGTTCTGAACGGCAATCCGTTTGAGCGAACACTTTTCGCAGACTCCACAAGCCGCCGCTGGAATGCTGCTGGTATGTACGACGTAGACAAAGATGGTCGACCAGACCTCCTTATGCTTTCCGACTCGGGCTGCCTGGCAATAACATATAAAAATGGCAACTATATCAGGCTTGGTATGGCGCCGAATCCAACTGCACCTGCACCAGGTAGTGCATCAAATCGTGTCGACGAAATATCGATTGCCGCAGGTGACTTTGATAACGATGGCAACGTCGAGATTGCGTTCTCGGATACAGATGGCGATCTGATTATAAGTGAGTTTATAAACGGATCGTTCCGAACAGAGTTTGCTGAAGAGAATAGCGGCAACGGTGGTTCAGGGTTCGTGAGCCGCATTGATTACAATGGCGACGCAATACCAGAAGTTGTGTTCGGAGTGCCAGACAGCACGCAGCCGAATTCTGAACGTGATTATGGACGTCAACTCTGGACATACAAGATGTTCTCGAGCAGCGCCGCCGATACCTACAACCTCGTATGGTCCGATCGTTTTGCAGGAGTTCGCACAGGTATTGGATTTCGAAATGGAGTAGGTGCCGGACAGCTCAACGCCCGTGGTGGTGACGAACTCATTATTTGTGCGTTCACACGCCTCTACGTCTTTTCATTCGATGACGCAGCCACATCGGGTCAGCCTATCTGGTATCGTCCTGAAGTTGTATCGCCAAGGTTTCTTGTACACGACTTTAATAACGATGGCATAAACGAGCTGGGGTTCGGCACCACACTGGTCGGACAAGGCTTCATGTCCGGATTCCGGTTCTCGCAAATGGACACCGCGGCATCGCACGGCATTACACCACGTGGTGTACGTGCTCGCTTGGTAACAGACACGACGGTACATGTAACGTGGGCGACGGTGTCAGGAGCGCTGCGCTACATCGTTTTTCGATCAACAAATCTTGATGGCATTTTCAGGCGCATCGACAGCAGCACCACAACGGAACTGCCGCTTCAGAGCATTGCGCCGGGAGCAACCCATCGGTATCGGGTAACAGCAGTATTCACTAGCGGAGAAAGTCCGCGTTCCGCAATAGCTGAAGTGCGTTCATTTCAACCATCGAGTGCGTTAAGCGTGGTACCGGCAACGATAGATTCAATTGATCTGCTTCTCGGTGCCACCTTACGGGTACGTTATAGTGGTCCGATTGGCGAACGAAACGTCGATCCATCGTCCTTTATACTCATGCGTAACAGTGCCGCTGTAGCAACAGGCGCATCAGTAGTACTAGCGGGCGACAGTACACTGGTTATTGGCTTCACAGCCATTGCATTGCCGCCTGGGGCGTATACGTTGCGGTGTACGTCTATTCGTGACGCTTTCGATGTGCCCACAAACACGTCAGATCTTGTCGTAACGATTGTTGCATCTGCACCATTGGACGAAATTGTCCTGACGCGCCTTCTGGTTCTCGACCCTAATACAGTTCGCATCTACTTCGATCGGCCCGTCACGTCCGCAACTGCTTCACAGATTGCAAACTATGCCATCACACCAACAGGCTCAATAGTATCTATCGATCACAACGCCGATAGTGCAACCCTGCACTTCGATCCATCAAAGCCTCTAGGCGCCCTCGGAACAACCTACTACATAACAGTTGCAAACGTTCTTGGTGATGATGGGGCTGCGATGACGCAGGGGGCTGGCAACACACTCGGATTCGTATTCGCTGCAGACAACCTTGCGAATGTGTATGTATACCCGCACCCAGCGGTGTTAAGTCGAGACGCATCTATAACATTCGCAAATCTGACGAATGAGGCTGATGTTGAAGTGCTTGATCAACGCTTCGACGTTATCGCCCTCGTAAAAGAGCGTGACGGCAACGGAGGTGTTCTTTGGGATCTGCGCGATGAACGAGGTGTCATTGTGCCGCCCGGGGTCTACTTCTACAGGGTTCTTGCACCGTCAGTAGAAAACACCGTTTCCGAATCGGGACTTAAGAAGCTTCTGATAAAACGCTAGTACGAAGCGTACACGACTACGAAGCGTACACGACTACGAAGCGTACACGACTGGTAAAGCTTTCACGGCTGGCAAAGTTTACACGACTGACAAGAGTTTTCGCAAGTCTCCTACGTTGCCGTTACTAAGTACAGCGATAATGTCGCCATGATGTACACGCGACTCAAGCCAGGTAACCACCTGCTCTCCCCATGCGGTCTCTGCATCATTCGCATCGATAACTAATACGCTTGGTCCGCGTGTTTCAATCTCCTCCTTCAAACGCTTTGTGTTAAGTCGTTCTTCGATCTTGTAGCGCTCAGGACGATTGACGGGTCCGATGCAGACACTTGTACATCCATCGAAACACTCTGCCAGTTCGGTCTGAAAGAATGCGCGCGTTGTTGTGTTCGAACGCGGTTCGAAGCAAACGTGAAGCTTGGCATCGGGGTATTGTTGCTTCAGTGCCGCGATAGTTGCCTTGATTGCAGTCGGGTGGTGCGCAAAGTCATCGATAACTATTGCGTTGTTCCATGTCGAGATTTCTTGTAGCCTGCGCTTCGGAGGTACAAACGAGGCAATTGCTCCTTCTATCGTCATGTTGTCGACACCTGCATGTATACATGCGGCAATGGCCATCGTTGCATTACGCATGTTGTGTTCGCCAGGCATGTGTAGGCGAAAGGCCCCCTGTTGGACCCCTTCCCGAGACAGCGTCCATGCGGTACCTGACGTATTGTAAACAACATCATGAATACGCCAGAATGCATTGGCGGCAAAGCCGACGGTTTGCACGGGTGCATACGAACGATCGACGGCACGTAAAGAATTAGGATCATCGGCATTGACGAGCACAACGCCGTTAGAGGGAACAATGCGTACCAAATGTTCAAACGAGCGAATGATAGACTCGATGTCCGGAAAAATATCAGCGTGGTCGAATTCGATGTTGTTGATAACAGCTATGGTCGGACGGTAGTGCACGAACTTGCTTCGCTTGTCAAAAAAAGCAGTGTCGTATTCATCGCCTTCGCATATAAACACACCGGCAGACGTATTGTGCAGTTTAGGAGGGATGGCCCTGCATCCAGAACTAAACGTGCTAGGAACGCCACCGATAAGAAAGCCCGGACTTCGTCCGGCACGCTCGAGTAACCAGGCAGTCATCGATGATGTTGTGGTCTTTCCGTGCGTGCCGCTCACAACAATCGAGGTGTTACGGTCAATAAAAAGTTCGCCGACAAGTGCTGCCATCGACGTCATGGGTATGCGATTGTTCAGAACGATCTCTAGCTCGGGATTACCACGACTTATGGCATTTCCGATGACGACCCTGTCGGGACAAATCGACAAAAGCTTGTCGGAATCGTACCCATCGTACCACTGAATTCCGGCAGTATTCAGGACATCGGACATGGGCGAGTAGACGGCCGAGTCACTGCCAGACACAACATGGCCGAGTGCGATGCAAGCAGTAGCAAGTGAACCCATAGCTGTGCCGCCAATACCTACAAAATGGAGTTTCATGCCAGACGCCCAGAAAACGGTATCTTACTTCAATGCAGCAAAGATATAGCTGCCACTTACTGTACGATATGGGTGACTTCATGCGTCAAGCGCTTTACCTCGTTGTATTTCTCGTTTTTTCGACAATCACTCTTAACGCTCAGTTCTGGAATGCAACAGATGGCCCAACACTGGGTACGATCTCCCTAGAGACAAATTCGAAGAACCATGTCTTTGCAGGAACGGACGCCTCGTCTATTCACCGTTCAGTGGATTGGGGAAGAACGTGGACTCGACTAGGAACCGGATTGCCAAATGATGGATTTGATCGTCCGATAAGAGACATTTCGATAACTGCAACTGACGAAATCTACCTTATCCATCAAGGAAATGGGATTTTTAAATCTGTTGACAATGGCGATACGTGGCAAAGCGTCAACACAGGGCTTTCAAATCCATCCGGAATCGTAACAGTGCATGCTAAGGCAATGCCAAACGGACAGACCCAGGTATTCATAGGCTCGGACGGAACGGCAGCAAAGTCTTTTATCTCTGACAACAGTGGGGCTACATGGACAGAAGTACCATTGCCATCTGTACAAAAGACGGCGCTCTACGAAACGTTCATCAGTCCGAACAGCGACAAACTCATTGTTAGCATTGGTTACAATAAAGGGATCTTCAGGTCGAAGAATCGCGGCGTTACGTGGAGACGGATAGATTCTGATTCGAACGGACAAGGCATTCCGGGCGGTAGTGAGTCGGATGACAATTACAAGTCGATTCGTGCAAACAAACTCGGGCACATTTTTGTCGGTCGCAATGCGCTCGAAGCTTCGACAGTAGCAAAGAATGCAGTTATCATGCGCTCTACAAACGATGGGGAAACGTACGAATATCTAACCAATGGTTGGGAAGAGCTTACACCAGAGATCCGTACGAATAACAAGGTCAACGGCATTGCATTCGGACTTGGCAGCGATGTGTATGCCACGACACAAAAAGAGGGTACCTACTTCAGCTCCAACAATGGCGATAACTGGTCTCGCCTAACCGATGGTCTACCAGACAATGGAGCTACAGCTGCAATTGCTGCAACACCGAACAATCATATTTTCTCGGCGCCACTAGGCTTCTATAATGTGTTTGTACATCTCGACCCAGCAAACTCGGTCGACAATCTGCCAGAAATAATCAAGCCAACAGTTACAGCGTCACCCAATCCGGCAAGCGATGTGGTCACTATTGCATTCGATCTACAGCAAGGCGGCGCGGTTCGTGCAGAGGTATTCTCAATGCAAGGAAATAGCGTTGTTGAAGATTTTGTACGTGAGTTCGTTGCTGGACCCCAAGTGATCAACTTCACAACAAGTGCACTTCCGCCAGGGGTGTATGTATGGCGTCTCACGACTGGTGGTACGGTGCGTTCCGGTCGGGTTATCGTTGCACGGTAATAGTGTCGAAAATTTACGATCTATTGTTGTCGCTGCGCCGTAACGGGCTGAACCGATGCAATGTACCAGACATTGTCTAAGAGCATTGCCGAAAAGTCAAAGTGTTTGATGTAATCCATCGTGACGTGCACACGATAGTTTGTGGCACTTAATGTATCAGACTGCATTGCCGTTATAGGCTTTGCAGCCATTAAGCGGCGCCAACGCTCAACTTCATCCTTGATTTCATAGCGTTCTACGGCGAGTAATCTCCGCCCTGATGAATGAACCATCAGATCTGTTGCGGCTTGCACATTGCCGCTGTCTAGTTCTTCTTTAAACAAGTATACAACACCGTGTGCGCTTCGTTGACTGCGTTCTACAACAACTGTATTCTTCGCATCACCCACTACGAACAAAGCGCAACCTCCAGAGAGTAAACTCAGTGCAATCAGTGCAGTAATGGTGAGGCGAGTTGTGTTCATGCGATCAGAAAGTCTGTGGTTTGGGTTAGGACTTTTGCAAATGCTGGTGTAATGTGATCTAGCGGATGACTCATTCCAAATGTATGTGTCGTGTTTGAAACGATGCTCAGTGCGGGCTTGTTGTCTGCTTCGCGAATGAGAGCCTGAATTTCATGCAATTGTACCGTCAGGTCGAGCTCGGCGTGAATAAAAAGCAGACGGTCCGCAAGAACGCGACTGGCATTTATCAATGAGAGCCGATCACTGTTCGCTTCGATGTCCTCTACATACGTTCTGTTCATCTGCAGTTTCTGACTAGTGCGCGTGTTCTCGACGTCAACCGTTCCCGATTCCATCCATACCTCGCGCTGACGCGGGGTCCAACGTCCCCACCTGCCAACACTGTTCCACACAACAACTTTTTGCACTGCATGCTCGGCACCAGCAAGTTGCGCAATGCCGCCGCCGCGCGAGTGACCAACAAACCGTAGTGTGCCATCCCAAAACTGGCGCACTCGCTGAAATCCATCGTCAGGAAGAGCGCTGTTTACATCCGATGGGCTGTGTGACTTGCGCAAACATTCTATCAGATCAGCTACGTCGTCGAGCTCAAGTGTTATCGTGTTTTCCGCGAAGTCCGACATACTTAACACGCGATCTGCTGTTCCGCGCATCCCATTTTTCGAAAAATCCATGCGCATCACGATAAGTCCACAGTCGGCCAGATGTTGCGCGGCTACCGGAAAGAATCCCCAATTGCGAAATCCCTTGAAGCCATGGAGGAGTATGACTAGTGGATAGGTCGCGCCTTCGGCGCTAAGGGGCACGTCCTCAGCACTATCAATCGCTCCAGCGGACTGCGATGGCACCGTAATCGTGGTGTAGATCGTGTCGCCATGACGGTTTGCGACCTCGATGTTGAATTCGGCGTGGATCATTCTTCGTGCGTATCTGAAAGCATATCCGGACGTCGCTCCATGGTCTTTGTGCGGGCCATGTCTTCACGCCAGGAGCGTATTGCAGCGTGATTGCCTGACGTCAGCACCTCTGGCACCTTCAAACCACGGAATTCAGCAGGCTTGGTATAATGTGGCGAGTCGAGTAATCCGTGCATGAACGAATCATCGAGCACAGACTCAGCATCTCCGACAACACCTGGCAGAAGTCGCACGATTGCATCTGTGAGCACAGCTGCAGGTAGCTCGCCTCCAGTAAGCACATAGTCGCCAATCGATACTTCGCGCGTAACCAGTACGTCGCGTACGCGTTGATCGATGCCTTTGTAATGTCCAGCGAGAAGAATCAAATTCTGTGTTAACGAAAGCTCCGCACACACATTCTGCGTCAACCTTACACCATCAGGAGTCAGGAAGATCACGTCATCGTAACTCCGTTCCGATTGCAGTTTGTCTATACACGCAAAGATGGGTTCGGCCTGCAGTATCATGCCGGCGCCACCACCATATGGTGTGTCGTCGATGTGTTTGAATTTGTCGGTTGCATAATCGTGAAGGTTGTGAAGAACAACCTCGACGAGCCCCTTTTCCTGACCCCTGCCAACGATACTTGTCTGCATGAACGATGCAAGAGCCTGTGGCACTGCGCACACAATGTCGATGCGCAAAGTGTTATTCACTGTCTTCTTCCACGTCGTCGGGACTTGACGAAAGTGTATCGAGTCCTTCAAGCAAATGAATCGTTATGGTTTTTCCAACGACATCGACGTTCTTTACTACCGACTCGATGACGGGAATTGGAATCGTCGATCCATCCGCGCATTCAATAACCCAAACATCGTTGGCTGGCAAAAGCCAGACCTCGGAAATTGTCCCAAGTACATTTCCGACTTCATTTACTACCTGGCAACCTTCGATGTCGCCGACAGAGTATCGTTCGTCCGAGACTGCGACATCGGATGCTCGAGCATACACTGCCTGATCGATTAAGGGGCTGGCCGTCTCGGCCGAAGGGGCTTCGAGGAATGCCATGCGTGTGAATTGTGAAGACGCTTCAAACATTGTGATAGTCATGGCGTGCGCGAATTCGCGTGAGAAGCCTACAGCTACATTCGAGCCTACTGTGAGGTGCAGGCGTACCCCTGGTGTATCGACGAGCACGACAGCGCCATTCATGCCATGAGTTCTGGCTATCACGCCGATATATTCAACAAACTCAGACATGTGTGAATCCGTTACAAACAACAACGCCGCAAAAAGTTGCGGCGTTTGTATTGATGCAATTGTCTACGCCGTCCTTAACCCAGGTAAGCGCGAAGTGCTTTGGAGCGCGAAGCGTGACGAAGGCGACGGATGGCTTTTTCTTTGATCTGACGAACACGTTCACGAGTGAGATTGAATTTTTCGCCAATCTCTTCGAGTGTAAGTGCTTGCTGGTCGTCTAGTCCGAAATAAAGGCGGATGACTTCGGCTTCACGTTCGGACAGCGTGTTCAATACCTGTTGAACTTCTACGCGCAATGACTCGCGCATGAGCTCGCTATCAGGCGGCGGCTGCTGATCATTCGGAAGAATGTCAAGCAGGCGATTGTCTTCACCCTGAACAAACGGAGCATCGACGGACAAGTGACGTCCCGAAATCTTGATTGTCTCGCTGATCTCAGCAATCGACATCTCAAGCTGCTCGGCAAGTTCGGCTGCTGTTGGTTCGCGCTCGTACTGCTGTTCAAGTTCAGAGAACTTCTTTCCAATCTTGTTTAGAGCGCCGACGCGATTAAGCGGTAGGCGAACGATACGCGATTGTTCAGCTAGAGCCTGAAGGATAGACTGACGAATCCACCATACTGCGTATGAAATAAACTTAAATCCTCGGGTCTCATCGAAACGCTTCGCAGCCTTGATAAGACCAAGGTTGCCTTCGTTGATAAGATCGCCTAGAGATAAACCTTGATTCTGATACTGTTTCGCAACAGAGACAACAAATCGCAAGTTGGCTTTCACCAAACGTTCGAGCGCGATAGATCCTTCGAATCCACCACGGCGAATCGCCTGTGCCAACACAATTTCATCGTCACCAGTAAGAAGTTCAACGCGACCAATTTCTTGTAGGTACTTGTCGAGCGACTGACTTTCGCGATTCGTATACTGTTTTGTAATCCTCATGCCATGGGCCCGGGGCTATAGATGCAGAAAAAAGCCAGCCACAAAGTTACTGATCATCTCCGACTTGACCGCCCAGAATGCCGGAATATCGTGATGAGGCCAGTATACGACTGGCCACGGCAACACTGGGGTCTATCCGAACTGAGCGAGATGCGCGGGCTGAATCGCCTTCGAAGCGAGACCTGATTTCCCCTTCGAGGAGAATACGAACCAGGTCTTGATGCTGACGAATGAGCCTTGGGACGTCGCGTTCTACTGAACGTTCGGCCTGTTCAATGCTCTTTATCACAGTTTGAGGCAGCTCATGTTCTTGGGCGTGCCTCAGCGATGTTTCGAGATCTGCAAGAACAGGTGACTGACGATTCAGAGGTAGAGATTCGATGTACTTAATGAATGCGTCTACGACAGTCTTATCGACCGTAAACTTTTCTGGTAATTGAGATATGTTAGATGTATACCTCGTACCAAAGCGAAAAAACACATCTTCTTGTAGTAAGTATTCGAGCGGAGCAGGAAAGACAGAATCAGAAACGGTTGTATCGGGTTCAATCCCATGCAACTCTCGAACTACGCGTCCGTTGTGCGTGTTAAACAACAACGTATCGTGTTTGGGAATGGTGCCACGCTTAGCTGCAAAGTCAATGCGCTGTATGCTACGTCCAGAAGGAGTGTAGTATCGCGCTGAGGTAAGTTTTAGACTGGCATCATTTGGCAACGGCACAACCGTTTGTACGAGCCCCTTTCCATAGGAGCGCCTTCCCACAACTACTCCACGGTCAAGATCCTGTATCGCACCTGCAAGCACTTCGCTTGCACTTGCACTTCGTTCGTTGATGAGAATGGCCAGTGGCAGCGTAGGTTCTTGCGGTGTGTTTTCTGATCGTATAATGCGCGTGTCGTTAGGGTCGCGAGATTTTGTGCTGACGATCGTGCTGCCACGAGGGACAAATGTTTCGACGATTCCAACGGCAGCGTCGAGAAGTCCACCCGGATTATCTCGAACGTCAATTATCAGGCCTTGTAGGGGGCTGCGTTCTCTGAGGAGTTTAATGTGTCTGCGGACTTCTACGGGAGCGTAGCGAGAAAATCGTGCCAGCTTTATGTATCCGATATTCCCTGGTAACACATCGCTAAATGCAACGTTTTCTGCAATCATCTCGGCACGTGTAACACTCATTAGGATGGTGTCCGTACGCCCTTCTCGAATGAGCCTCAACGCAGCGACGTCGCCCTCTTTGCCGCGAGTATGACGCCGTAATTCTTTTGGTGAGAGAGTGTCAACGCGAATTCCATCAATCGAGAATAACCGGTCGCCAATGCGAATTCCTGCTTTATGCGCGGGTAAATTCTCGCGAACATCTGTTACAAAAAGCATGCTGTCACGCGTGGCAATGGTAATTCCAAAACCCGTATAGATGCCGGTGCTAATCAACTCGAGATCTTCTTTGTCTTCACGTGGCACGTATACGGTATACGGATCGAGTTTATCGAGCATGCCCTCAATGCCAGCTTCTATGAGAATCTGCGGGTCTACATCATCGACATACGTCGTACTTACCTCGCGTAACACTGCGCCGAGAGCATCCATCGACCGACCCATACGGGTGTAGAACGATGTGTCGCCAACAACGAAAAAACCCGAACTAAGTAGGGCGATCGTGAGGGCGATGATGATGAGATAGCGTTTGTGCATGGCGATTAGGAATGCAGACGACGACGAATCTCGGCTTCAAGTGCATCTGCAGGAATTCTGTCCTGCTTCATGCTATCACGCTCTCGTAGCGTTACTGTTCCATCTGTAATGGTTTGTCCATCAATGGTAATACAGAATGGCGTTCCCACTTCGTCCTGCCGGCGATACCTTCTTCCAATTGCGCCACTCGTATCGTAGTCGACACGAAACGAACGTTGTAAATTCTTGTAGATAGCTTGCGCTGCCTCGGGCATGCCGTCTTTATTAACAAGCGGAAAAACAGCCGCAGTTACAGGTGCCAGCAGTGGGTTCAGACGCAATACCACGCGAGTTTCTGTAGTACCATCTTCGGCGGTGACAACTTCTTCGTCGTATGCATCACATAGGACTGCAAGAAATGTCCGCGTTGCACCAACGGCCGTCTCTACGACATACGGTATGTAACGGTCTTTCGTAACCGTGTCTACATACTCGAGCTTTTTACCAGAAAATTCCTGGTGCTGCTTGAGGTCGAAATCTGTACGTGAGTGAATGCCTTCTACCTCGCCCCATCCAAACGGAAACAGATATTCGATGTCTTCTGCAGCCGCGGCATAATGGGCCAGCTTCTCGTGTGGTTTGCGACGCAGGTGGTCTTCCTTAATGCCAATCGATTTGAACCACTCCCAGCGTTGCAGACGCCAGTATTCGAACCATTCGACTTCAGCGCCGGGCTTGACAAAAAACTGCATTTCCATCTGCTCGAATTCGCGCGTACGGAAAAGAAAATTCTTTGTGTTGATTTCATTCCGAAACGACTTGCCAATCTGCGCAATGCCAAACGGTGGCTTCATACGCGCAGAGTCCATCACGTTCTTGAAGTTCACGAAGATGCCCTGCGCAGTTTCCGGACGCAGGTACACTGCGTTCGATGCGTCTTCGACCGGACCCACAAACGTCTTGAACATCAGATTGAAATTCCGCACTTCTGTCCAGTCCGTAGTGCCCGACACCGGATCTGGAATGTTGTTCTCAACAATGATGGCATGGTAATCTTCGTTCGACTGTACGGCAGCGAGACGTGCCTCCAATGCATCAGCCTCTGCAGTTTTGTTTTTTGTTCTGAGGCGCGTGATATACTCTTCGATAAGCGTATCGGCTCTGTGCCGAGCCTTCGATGTCTTGTTGTCGATCATCGGGTCTGAGAACTGCGAAGTATGTCCCGACGCGTCCCACACCCGCGGATGCATAAGAATCGACGCATCGATGCCAACAATATCGGTGCGGTACGTCATTGCCTTCCACCACGAGTCCTTGATGTTGCGCAGAAGCTCGACGCCCAACGGACCGTAGTCCCAGCAGCCATTAAGTCCGCCATAGATTTCTGACGACTGATAGACGAAGCCTTTGCGCTTACATAGCGAAAGAATGGCATCGAGATTGGGCTTCGTACTCATAGTAGGGGGCCTGAGGTTGCTGCTGGTAAGGGGCTGCCGATAGGGGGCTCTTGCATAATCCACTAAAAATACGAAGTCGACGACGTTGCGTAAGTTTATGGCTGTCAATAGTTAACGTTAGAGAGTACACACTTGAAGACCCACACAAGCCCCCTTCGGACCCTTACCATCGTCATAGCGTTCGTGCTCGCTGGTTTAGCATGTCGGGGTGCAGACGATTTTTCGAGAATGACGTTCGCCCCAATGGCGGCATTCTCTATGACTGCTGGCGACACGGTGTCGGTGGTGATCAAGGCGAACATTCAGGACGGCTGGTATATCTATTCGACAAACGAAACGCTGGGTCCGGATGGCATCGGACCTCAGGCCACAACCATCGAACTTGTCGGATCGTCACTCAAAATCGTCAGAAGCACGGCTTCCCCAATTAAAAAAGTATACGATTCGAGCTTTCAAGTTACTGTTGAGAAAATTTTTAAGAAAGTACAGTTCAAGGTTCTTCTTAAGGCACCCGTCAGTTTGCCCGCAGGCTCCTATCCTGTGAAATTTTCAATCTGGATTCAACGGTGCGATTCGTCTAGTTGTCTTCCGCCAAAAGAGTTCATTGTTACGTCGACAGTGTCCATCACCGAAGCTAAGGCCGGTGCTCGACCATTAGCAGACGATTCTGTATTAGTAGCAGCATCGGAACGTGCAGACACTAAGCAGAGCTTGGTAAGCCTAGATGCAAAGGCCTCGGTCGATGGTGATATCGAGGATGCGAAGCGCGAAGGACTCATCGCGTTCTTCTTACTGGGAATGCTTGTTGGTCTTGGGGCATTGGCCACGCCTTGTGTCTACCCGATGGTGCCAATAACAGTATCGTTTTTTACAAAACGGAGCGAGAAGAATAAGGCTGGACAGCTTACGGATGCAGCCGTGTTTGCCGGTGGCATCGTACTAACATTTACGCTCATAGGCATTATTGTGTCGGCGATATGGGGGGCGAGTCAGGTGGGGAGTTTTGCGGCTGACCCGTGGACAAATCTTGTTATTGGGTTGCTGTTCGTTGTGCTTGCGTTCAATCTGTTTGGAGCGTTTGAAATTCAAGTGCCAGCGAGTATCCTAAATACACTGAACAAGAAGAGTCAAGGCAGTGGCTACAGCGCTACTTTCTTAATGGGTGTGACGTTCGCCGTGATCTCGTTTACATGCACAGGAGCGTTTGTTGCCGGAGCGCTTGGCAGCGCGAATCAGGGTGACTACCTGTATCCTACTGTTGGGATGCTGGGTTTCGCGATAAGCTTTGCTGCTCCATTTTTTATTCTTGCTCTTGCGCCATCGCTAATGACTCGTCTGCCACGCTCTGGTGGCTGGATGAATAACGTCAAGGTCGTCCTTGGATTCCTTGAACTCGCATTCGCCCTAAAATTCCTTAGTAGTGCAGATCTGAATTTTAGCTGGGGCATTCTTCCGCGCGATGTTGTTCTGGCTATCTGGATTGGTATTGCGTTCCTCATCGTACTCTATCTGCTTGGCACATATCGCATGAAGCTCGACTCGCAACTCGAAGCGGTAAGTGGTCTTCGTGCCTTCTTTGCAATTGTGTTTGCATCTGTGGCCTTCTGGCTATTCACGGGCTTTGGTGGACGTCCTTTAGGCGAAATTGATGGTGTGCTTCCGCCGATTAACTACGAAGAGATTATAGGCATCGGGAAAGGCAACGTGACGGCATCGTCATTCGGACCGTCTACTTCGCCGACAACCAAGCACAAAGAAGAGTGGTTCGACAACCTCGACAAAGCAAAAAAAGAAGCAAAAAAAACCGGCAAACCAATTTTTATCGACTTCACAGGCTTTACATGTACGAACTGCCGATGGATGGAGCAGAACATGTTTACGCGTGAGTCGGTGTCGTCGCGCATGTCGAAGTACATTCTGGTGCGGTTGTTTACAGATAGAAGAACCGAGCCATTTATCTCGAACCAACGATTGCAGGAACGCGAATACGGATCGCTTACGTTACCGCTCTATGTCGTTCTAACATCCGACGGTGCGTATGTCTCTAAAGCAGACTACACACGCGATGAAAACAAATTCGCGACGTTTCTAGACAAGGGTTTGTCGCATAATTGACAAATGCAGTAGAAGGACTATTGCAGAGATAGATTGACTAGTACGGAGGTAGGGGGCGGCCGTCGCCTTCTAAGCGACGCTGGGGCTAATACGTAATGCGATAGGTGTGCCACGCTTTCAAGTGCTCGCCTTCCTTACGCTTGTAGAACTCAATCGCCGGCTCGTTCCAGTCAAGGACCTGCCATTCCATGCGACCGCAATCGCGGGCAGCACCAATCGAACGTACGTGGTTGAATAGTGTGCTGCCAATGCCTTTGCCACGCGCTGACTCTAAGACAAAGAGATCCTCGAGATAGATGGTAGGCTTTGCAAGAAACGACGAATACATTTCGAGGACAATGGCGTAACCGACAGCACTTCCTTCGTGAAAAGCTAGGAATGCTTCGAATCGCGGGAATTCTCCGAATGCATCGTCGCGAAGACGCTGTACAGCATCTGCCGACGGACGGTCCAGCTTTTCGTAGTCAGCGAGGGCATATACGAGTTCAATGAAACGATCGAAGTGGGCTCTGTGCAATTTTACAATGTCTGTTGTGCTCATGTGCGAGATACGATAACGTTGTCGATAAGTCGAGTACGACCAAGGCGTCCGGCAATGAGCAGAACGATGTCTGAAGTGGCACTGAAAGTCGGTTTAGACTCCAAGGTTACAGCTTCGGCTGCAACAGCATACTCAACGATGAAGTTTGAAACGGTTGAGAGTATCGATGTCATTGTCTCTTGAAGAATGGCACTACGGTTTTCGCCCTTCTTTGCCAAGTCGCGTGCTGCAAACAATGCTTTTGAGATGATTCGCGATTGCTCTCGTTCGTCCGCATTCATGTATGCGTTGCGAGATGACATGGCTAGACCATCGGACTCTCGAAGCGTGGGCAATACTGTTATCGTCACAGGGATGAGCAAATCTTCTGTCATGCGCTTCACAACAAGTGTCTGCTGAAAATCTTTCTGTCCGAAGTATGCTTCGTCCGGACGCATGGCTTCGAACAACTTGCAGACAACCGTTGCCACTCCGTCAAAATGACCTAGTCGCGATGCTCCTTCGAGCATCTCAGTCACTCCACCAACATGAATCGTCGTGTTGGGTCCGTTCGGATACATTTCCGCCACCGTCGGCGCAAACACTACCGCCCCACCTGCTTGCTCGACAATTGCAATGTCGCGCTCGAGATTGCGAGGGTAGGCATCGTAGTCTTCGCCTGGACCGAATTGGGTCGGGTTGACGAAGATTGATGTAACAACAACGTCATGCTTAGCAGCAGCAAACGTGACGAGCGAAGCATGACCTGCATGTAGCGCACCCATGGTAGGGACACATCCAACGGACTTGCCAGCACGTCGGGCCGCTTCGACATAAGCCTGCATTTCCAGAACTGTTGTAATTGTTGTCATGTCACAGAGTAGTTGTCAAGTCACAGAGAAGTTGTCATGTCACAGAGTAGTTGTGGGGCACACGAAGATACTATGTCTCATGCCTGCATTTTGTTTGTCCTTCTCATAACGGTGGTTTCGTCGACAGCGCAGCGCTCGCAAAGAGCGTTTGGTATGGATGACACAACAGACGTTATCGATCACACACGCTTCGATTCGTTGTGGCACGAATCGATGCAGCAGGGCAAGCTTGTCACCGACGGATACTATTGCAACGCATACATGTCGTATCGCACAGCATTGGCAAACGCCTACCCGACGGCCTACCACCCCAACGCACAGCTTGCGTTTTGGGTGAACGCGTACTACGCCTGTTTGTGGGAAGTCATGCATCTGCGCGTTGGATACAGATCGACTGTGTGGGACTCCTCATTTTTCAAACGCGATACGTTCAACGTTGCTGAAGGTGTGCATACCCTTCAGTCGTTGCGCGACACCATTGTCGGTTGCATTCGAGACGTGCGAGCAAGTGTGTTCCTCGCAACAGGCAGTACACACGACCCGCCCTTTCGTGCAAATGCCTGCTTTGCGAAAACAGTGCGTGTTGCCATGCGAGATTTGCTGCGTCGCGTGTGCCGCAGTGAAAAGTTCGTTTTTTACGACCCTGCCGGGAACGTGCTGCAACTCAGCTCCTTCTTCAAGCCCCTTACCGAACGGATGCGAGCCGAGGCGGGGAGCGAAGTGCAGTGGGTGTTGCCTTACGTGAGCGACCAGACGGCGGCGCTGCTGGCTCTGCATCGGGCCTCTGTGCGGGTGGTGCTGGGCGATCGTATTGAGAAATGGAAACGTGGAAGGAAGCGAGACAGGTAAAGTTGCGGCGTGGGCCTTCGTATCTTTGTGTCTGCCTATGACAACACTACACATCGACCGAGCTACCACACCGCGCCTGGATGCAGGCGCTGTAGCGGACGGACGTCTGACAAACGTACCGGGTGACCACCTCTTCATCGCTGAATATGCTGATGGCGAATGGAATAAGGGACGTATTCAGCCGTACGGACCAATTTCGATGGCGCCTCTCGCGCTTGGTTTGCACTATGCGCAGCTCGTATTCGAAGGAATGAAAGCGTACAGGCAGCCCGATGGCAGTGTTGCTGTTTTCCGTACAAAGAAGCACCACGAACGATTCAATCGTTCGCTTGTGCGTATGTGCATGCCTGAAATTCCGTACGAGATTTTCTCAAAGGCAATTCACACTCTTGTAGATTTAGATGCAGAGTGGGTGCCTACAGACGACGATGCAGCGTATTACATCCGTCCGTTCATGGTTGCAAGCGAAGAGCGCATGGGTCTAAAGTCTTCTGACGAATTTCTGTTCATGGTCGTAGGCGGTCCATTCCGTCCGATCTACACACGTCCGCTTCGCGTAAAAGTCGAAAAGAAATACTCGCGGGCATCGCCTGGTGGCACAGGTGCCGCTAAGTGCGCCGGCAACTATGCTGGTGCGATGTACCCAACGAAGCTTGCACAACAAGAAGGCTTCGATCAGGTTATCTGGACCGATGCCATTAGCCATGAATACGTCGAAGAATCGGGAACAATGAATCTTGGCTTCATTATCAATGATGCACTTGTTACACCAGCTCTAACAGACACAATTCTCGACGGCGTTACACGCGAAAGTGTCATCACACTTGCGCACGACCTTGGCATGAAGGTCGAAATACGTCCGGTAACAGTCGCAGAAGTAATGAAGGGGCTCAGAGATGGGTCCTTGACTGAAGCATTCGGTACCGGAACTGCTGCATCGATTGCACCCATCGGTTCGATTAATTGTGATGGCGAAGAATTCACGCTAAGTGTAGACCCCTCAAAGCAGATGTTCAAGCTCAAGGCGGCGCTCGACGCTATTCGCCTTGGCGCCACAGCAGACCGACATGGGTGGCTGACCGTAGTTGACGGTATGTCCGACTGACGTAGATGAGCGACGTCCTTCCTCTGCAATTCATCAAGGGCGTGGGTGCGCGAAGAGCCGAGGTTCTTGCGAAGGAAGGACTCACCACACCGTCCGACGTGCTTCTCTTTGTGCCGCGCGGCTACATCGATCGCAGCGCCGTCCCTTCGATTGCCGCTCTTCAAGAATCGATGCGAGTGCCCGACCTGTGGGTTGGCTCAGCAGATATTCTCACACGCGTTATAAGCGAAGTAGCATTTGTTGCTACAGTCGTTAGTGTACGTGAGCAAACCCTTGGCAGGGGGCGAAAGGTGCTCAAGGCAAGCATCTCAGACGGTTCTGGAACTGTAGCGTCGCTGATGTTCTGGAGTTACACAGAGTATTACAAACGGACACTAAAAGTAGGCGACTCGTATGTCGTAAGTGGACGTCCGGACTACGACTCCAAATGGAACCAGCTTACATTCCATCACCCCGAACTCGAACACATCGATGAAGCCCAGCAGGAAGAATTTCGCTCAGGCATCATCCTGCCGAACTACAGACTCACGCAAGGCATGCGTAATGCAGGCATAACGATTCGTTTGCTGAGAAATATTGTCGCAGAAGTTTTGGAACGCACGCTTCCTGACATTGTTGATCCACTCCCAGCTTACTTAATAAAAAAGTTTAGCTTTGTCGAAAAGGCACTTGCGTTTAGGCTGTTGCATTTTCCGTCGTCACTGAGCGATGTAGACGCCGGACGCAAACGAATGAAGTTCGAAGAGTTGTTCTTCTTTGAACTCATGCTTGCAACACGTCACGCAAAGCGCAGAGAAAAGAGAAGTGGTCCGGTCTTCGCTCCCCGTAGCGCTCGTGCTCGTGCCCTTGTCGATCAGCTTCCATTCGAGCTTACAGCAGCACAACGTCGTGTCATCCACGAAATCGTTCAGGATATGTCCGGCGGTGTACCCATGAACCGTTTGCTGCAAGGCGACGTTGGCTCTGGTAAGACCATCGTGGCGTTGTTGTGTATGTTGAATGCAGTCGACAACGGCCATCAGGCGTTGCTCATGGCACCGACAGAAATTCTTGCTGAGCAACACGTAAACACAATACGAGCACTGGCGCAAGACCACGACGTGAAGGTCGTGCAACTCGTCGGCGGCATGACAAAGAAACAACGCGACGCTGCGCTAAGAGAGATTGCAAGCGGTGATGCGCAAATCGTTATCGGCACACATGCGTTGTTCGAAGCGACCGTCGAGTACAGAAATCTTGGCCTAATCGTTATCGACGAGCAACACCGATTTGGAGTTGCGCAGCGTGCAGAACTTAGGCGTCTTGGCATGAATTCACTCGATGGCGGAGTTACACCGCACATCCTTGTGATGTCGGCAACACCGATTCCAAGGACCCTTTCCATGACCCTTTACGGAGACCTTGATGTTTCGGTGATTGACGAGTTGCCAAAACATCGCAAGCCTATCGAAACACACATTGTGTTTGAATCGCAGCTCGACAGAGTGCTGCTGTTTGTGCGCGAGCAGGTTGCGCTCGGACGTCAGGCGTACATCGTGTACCCGCTAGTAGAGAAGAGCGACAAGGTGCTACTGAAGAGTGCCATCGATCATCATCAGAAGTTTCAGGACGAAGTGTTTCCCGATCTGAAAGTTGGGTTGTTGCACGGACAGATGAAGTGGATCGAGAAAGAGACCATCATGCGTGCATTCCTCAAACGCGAGTATGATGTACTCGTGGCCACAACCGTTATCGAAGTGGGCATTGATGTGCCCAACGCAACGGTGATGCTCATCGAAAACGCCGAACGTTTTGGACTGGCACAGTTGCATCAGTTGCGTGGACGTGTAGGTCGCGGTGCAGAGCAATCGTATTGTTTTCTGGCAACGAAAGATCACTTTCGTTATGCGACATCTTCGAAAGGGTCCGAAGACGAGCGGGCTGCCTGCGTTGTCCGCCTCAAGACCATGGAAGAAACAACCGACGGCTTCAAGATTGCCGAAGCCGACCTTTCAATTCGAGGTCCGGGCGATCTGCTCGGAACACGTCAGAGTGGTCTGCCTGAATTCCGCTTCGCCAACCTTGTAACAGACGGACCAATCATAGAGCAGGCTCGCGACGAGGCATTTGCACTTATCGCGCGGGACCCCGGTCTAAAGCAGCCCGAACACACACGCTCGCGAGAGGCTCTCGTCGAGATCTTCGAAGGCGGCACCACCTTCATGACTGTAGCCTAGTATTTTTGTACGATGCCATTTAACGTAAGCGAGATCTTTCACTCCATTCAGGGCGAGGGTACAAGGGCGGGATTGCCTTGTACATTCATTCGATTGCAGGGATGTAAGCTGCGCTGCGTATGGTGCGACACTCCGTACGCACTCGATAAACGTCAGGTCGAGAAAATGATGTCAGCCGAAGACATCGTCGCCGAGATTCAGCGTATTGGGTGCGGGTTTGTAGAGTTTACAGGCGGTGAGCCCCTTGAACAGGAAGAAGTCATCCCTCTAATGGCAAGCCTTTGCGACTTAGGTTATACGGTGGCAGTTGAGACAGGCGGCCATGTGGACATTTCGTCGATCGACCCGCGTGTGTGCAGAATTGTCGACGTAAAGTGTCCCGACTCCAAAATGTCGTCCCTTAATCGCCTCGAAAATCTCGACGTATTACGTCCGACCGACGAGTTCAAATTTGTCCTGGCCTCCCGTGCAGACTACGACTACGCTTGCTCGATTGTGGAACGCTACGATTTAACCAACCGTACGGCAGCCGTACTTTTCTCATGTGTGTTCGATGCCGTGTCTTTTCGTACGGTTGCGGAATGGATTTTGCAGGATGGTTTAAACGTCCGCTTTCAACTGCAGCTTCACAAGTTCATCTGGGATCCTAATCAGCGTGGTGTGTAGAGTTATCGTTTTCGTTGCGCTCTTCTTCGGGAGTGCCTCCTTGCTTCCCGCACAAGTGATGGGTGGTGATGGCAATCTCGAGGCGTTGTATACCGAGCCAACACTTTTTGCACTCAAGAATTCCGAAGCCGACGACTACGCACCAGTCTATGACCCTCTACTGAATCGATTACTTTTTACATCTGAACGATCGGGGTGGGCAACGGTCTATACTGGTGATGTACCAACGCCAATAGCCGGCACGTTCAATAAGAGTGGACAGCATCGAGCCTTTTTAACGTTCACTGCTTCTGGCGAAGCCTTCGGCGCTGTGTTTGTTCAGCAGACGCGTCAATCGTATCAAGGCATCGTAAGTGTATTACGCATCGATAGTGCACTGAATGCGGGAATACCGATACTTGGGCTGTATGGCGAGTTCTTCGCTTCGCATCCAACTATTTCACCCGACGGTACGCGCCTCGTGTTTTCGAGCAATAAGCAGGGTAGCGCGCAGCTCGACTTTTGGGTTGCTGAACGCACGACCGAACGCACATGGTCTGAGCCCGTTCTCTTGAGCCCCTTTATCAATTCACTGGGCAACGAGATTACACCATACTTTGTGTCGAACGACTCGTTGCTGTATGCATCGAACGGTTACGGTGGTAAGGGAGGATACGATCTGTTCCTTAGCATCTACCGCGATGGCGTGTGGCAAGAGCCAGAACCCCTCGAGTGGCTCAACAGCGAGTTCGACGACTCCGATGCAACGATCCTGCCCGACGGAACGATCGTGTTTGCTTCGAATCGTCCCGGCGGGCAGGGTGGTTTAGATCTGTATCTGGTTCGTCGACGCTCGACGACGAATTAGACGTCAAACTGTCGACGTCGACAATTAGTTAATCGCAATCTCTCCGACATCCACGATGCGCGATATTCCTTCTACGCGCACGGTCATCGACTTCTTCGTTTCTTTCGGTGTGCCGTAGTGTGTGTACACATCAACTGTAACCGTAGTCGGACCCGTTAGGCGCTGTTGTCTGTCGCCATAGTAGTGCACCTTGAGTTCGTACTTTCCTTTTGGAGCCTTTTTCAGCAAGAACTCTTCGGGTCCGTAACCACCCGTCAAGTCACGCGACAAGTGTCCGCCAACCTCAGTGTCGCGGTTGCTATAGAAACACTTCTCGCCTCGTGGGTCAATCACCCAAAGGTCCATATCGCAATCATCCGCATCCCACGACAGCACAACGCGCATGTCTACTGGCATTGACTTTATCAGGCGATTGTCAATATCTTTACGACTCACCGTAGCACCAGCTTCATTCAGTACGCGATTAAGTTCGTTCACAGCAATCAACTCAACTTCGGGGAAACGCGTATCCCATGTGCGCGTCACGACCTGGTACAGATTATCAACAGCAAGCTGATATTTCTTTGCCTGTGCATACGCAAGACCCAAATCTCGAAACGACTGCGGCTCTTCTCCGCGCATTCTGCGCACATCTTCGAACACCGTCACAGCAAACGCACTTTCGCCAAGCTGCATAAGACGTTGTCCGAGCACGCGCAACAGCCGTGGATCTTCCGATGCAATCTCCGCCATATTCGAAAGCACACGTAGCGCCTCTTTCTTAAGCCCCTTATCACGAAGAATATCAGAGACATCAACGTAGAAGCCGGGTGTTTCTCCCATGCGTTCGCGCAATGCGAGGTAGCGCTGATAGAGTTGAGCGTTGGGAGTCGTCGCAAACGAGTCGAGGTATGCGGAACGAGATGGAGGTGCTAAAGAGCTAGTGATTTCACGAAGATCACTCCTGCTCTCGTGGCTACTACTCATACGGACTTCTTGTTCAGCAGCATCGTCCCCATTTTCACCTGCCGTGTTTTCTTCAACAAAATCTATCGTGCCGACTAACTTTCGGCCACGGACTTGAGTGGAAGGCGCTCGTTCCGCCGGGCTGCTAGGAATCATTGGGTTCGCCAGTTCCATGCCCCCGTTTCCACGTGTTTTGCTTGTCGAGGTGACCGGAGATGAACTCCTGCCCGCCCCAGCACCATCGGATGCTGTCATTAATCGTGTGGAGCTACCCATGCGCATCTCTCGATCTTTTTGAGGCTGATATTTTTTTGTCTCATCGATGACGATCGTTCGCTCGTACCAACTCTTGCGTCCCGCAACAAGCGCTGCTACGTTGTCGATGCGCTGACGCATTATGGCATTGCTGTCGGCGGTTTCTTTTGAGACCATAGCGAAGTAGTCTTTGCGCATGTCGGGTTCGGAGGTTGGAGGTTCGATGCGATGACGGACATAATCTTGTATGCGGTCGAGTACAAGTAGCGAAGTGCCTGGTGTTACGATTGTAAACTTTTTTCCTAAGTCTGTTATTGCAGCTTCGTTACGAGTGCGGTCCATACTCAACGTACGCAGTTGGTTTTGTGCCCACAGACGTGCGATTGCAGTACCGGTGTCGCCATTGAGCTGACGACTGATATTCAGCGGCATCCGTTCGACTTCACGTCCGCTGCGTCCGAACACCAGTTCGAGCTCTGCGTTTTCGGATTCGATGATGCCACCTACAGTGAGCATGTCGGAGTTGATGGCGCCAACGGGGTAGGTAGAGTTGACCAGGCCGCTAACGACGTCAACGGACATCAGCGTTAGACGCTCAGATGTAAGCAACGTCATTGCGTCTTCCGCGTTGCGCTCGACGAGGTTGACGAACGAGCCACCGCTGGCTTCGGCAAGTGAGCGCAACACGTCGTGATCGCTCTGTGCAGCGCTTGTAATTGCGAATAAGGGGCGCGTGGCGCGAGGGGGCACGTGCTGACCGAATGTTGAAAGACCATCGCTGACAAGAAGAGTTAGGTCTGTAATGATTGAAGCAGTGGGTAGGGCACCGAGTTGCGTGCCGCCATCAGCAGGCATGGAATGGATGGCGGTGCGAAGCGCTGACCAATCGCCATTGCTGATGTTGAAGTCGCGTTTAGCATGCGCTTCAATGCTGAAGGGAACAAGCGTAACGCGTGTATTGCCAATCTTCTTGAAGTATGCGTCGAGAAGACTGAGCTCTTTATTGATATCGCGTGAGCGCGAAGAGAGTGAGACATCCCAAAGCAAGGTGATGGTTTTCGGAGCTGGACGTTCTGTGAGGTTCGATGGGACTGGAACGAATGCAGCGAAGTACTGGAGTCCAATGAAGGTATTCACACTTGTAAACGTGTTGCCTGCGGTTACCGGAATAGCACAACGGAACGGCTGGTCTACAACAACATCCGTGCGATGGATTTCTGCTGTGTAGCTGCGTCCCTTCGACATAAAGGCGACGCCTTCGAGGTTGTTGCCGGCGAGTGACGGACGTTGTCCGAAGGTTGCAACGTCGACGTTGAAATCGAACGTGTCGACGCTGCCCTTGAAAGCAAATGGCAGCGTGTATGCATATCCTTCAGACGACGAAAGCAATTCCTGTTCAAAGGCAATCACAACGCGACGCGTACCACGTGCAGGGATAGGGTAGATACGGGCTTTGAACGTATTGCCACGCGTCCACTCGAGCAAAGCAGGGTCGATCTTCTGACGCACGACGCTTTCGAATGCAACTCGAGCCTTTTCTTTCTCAACCACGACACCTTCGCGAAGTTTACCATTGATGTCGAGTGCAAACCGACACACGGTTTGTCCTTCTACAACTGGGGTCTCGAACTCGCCTTCAAGAACATGTGCATGCGGATTGTACACCGTCATGTCGACGGTCGTCACTGCCATTGTTCCAACAATGTTTACGCTTGTGGCAAGCCGTTGAATTTTCATCGGGACCATATTGCCTGCGCTGTCAGCGATGTAAATGCCTGGAGGCCGCTTTTCTACGGGCTTCTGAGGCATTATAGAAACAGATTTGATTGTTGAAACACGAGGCGATTCGACAAGCGCTGGAAAAGAAGCATACGCAGCGATGAGTCCACCGGCGATAATCGAAATAGAGATTGTTTTCATAGTTGTGCTCCTTCTCAGCGTTGAATCATAAGGCGTTGTACGATCTGCTCATTACTTCCGTCGAACGTGATTACCACGTTGTACACTCCTGTTGGCGCATTCTCGAGTCTGAACAATGGCATGTCTTCAGACTGACCCTTATCGAATTGTTTCGTGCGCCACGCAGTTGCGATTTCTCTTCCAAACATGTCCGTAATTATTGCTGTTGAGACTGCTGCACGTTTCATTTCCATCCGCACGTATGCAACACCAGAACTCAGCGGATTCGGGAATATTTTGCTTGCTGCGACGAGCGTAGTCGAACTGCCATCAGGTTCGGTGTAGTGCGTTGGCGTCGACGAATCATTCGGATCGAGTTCAGCTAGTAGTTGCCTGCGGTACGGCTCAGGCAAACGTTCTGCTAGCTGCTTCGTAGCTACAAACCACAACACAACATCCACCTTCGATGCTAACGTACCGGTTCGTTCGATAGGTACACGAATCGCAACAAGACCATCAAGAGGTGAGATCGTGTTCATCTGGATGGTTGCACTACGCTGGTTTTTTGCGGGGTCTATTTTGGGGTCCGTTCTGTCCCACCACGAAGAGAAATGCTTCTCGTCGTGATACACGATAACCATCACCGGACCCTCTGTTTGCTGCGCATTCAACGCCTTCAACGATGTAGCTGCAACGCCATTAGCGCGAATTGTGATGCGCTCACCGCCCTCATTGTATACGATCTTTTCGCTCTCATACGTAAGACCGAACGGCACAAGCTGTTGTGCTGAAAGTCTGATGGTTTCTGTAGCTAAGGGATTACGCTTCGCACTTTGCTTCAGCAAATTTCCCTCGGGTATCTCTTTTCGCGTCGGACGACCATCATCCAAATCCGATGTCTTAGCAGGTGCGCCCAAACGGCTACCCGTGGCAGAACGACTTTCGGACTTAGGTCCTGAAGGTGAAGTTGAATTTCCTGACGCGTAAACGCCTTCGGGTTCAACTGGACTCTGTGCGATGGCCAAGTCTCTCTTCGATGCATCAGTCTGGTTAGATTCATCTAACTGGTCTGTTGAAATACCTGGTCTCGTATTGTTAACAATCTGCGTTGTGTCGTCTGTTGTATTTATTACAACAAGTGCAACTGTCGCTGCAACGGTTAGACCGGCACCAACAATCCAGCGTGTTCGCGAGGATTGTTGCGTTGGCCTTGAAGACGATTGTGCGAATTGTTGTGCATTCGACTCAGCCGATGTTATCGGATGTGCTGCAAGCAGCGACTTTATGGCGTCGCGTGACATGAGCGGCTCTTGGTCGCGACGTAAATCGCGGAGTGCCTGTTCGAGATCGTGTTTTGTACGCATGATGTTCCTTCGTCGATTATTTACAGTATTGGGGTTGAGGAGGGGGCTTCCTTCGCGCTGTCGCGCTCGGCAGGGGTAAGAACAACTCCGACGAGTGCAGCGAGTTGTCTGCGTGCTCTCATGAGTCTGACTTTTACACCGCTAATTGTGCCACCCTGGATTTTCTGAATTTCTGCAACGGAGAGATCGTTTACTTCATAATGAATGAGCGCTTCACGAGATGCCGGAGAAAGTTTGAGCAGTGCTCGGCGCACGATTTCGAGATCGGTCTGCGATTCTGGTGACGGAGCGCTCGAGGCAAGCGTATCGACAAGGTCTTCGCTGTAGAGGCCGAAGAATTTTGTTCGGACAAATTTTCTTCTGTAGGTATTGGTAACGATGGTGTACACATAACTCTTAAATGCGCCGCGATCGCGGATAGAGTCGAAGTGATTCCATGCCAGCACAATGGCATCCTGCATTAGATCGAGCGCTTCATCGCGGTCGCTCGTCATGTGTATGCAAAACCGTTCCAGCTGACGCTGTATCGGTTCGAGCAGCGCCATAAAGGCTTGCTGCCTGTCTCCGTCTCTGGCTTCGTTCATTGTTGTGTTCCCTCATCGTGATCGACGTTTGGAGAGACCGATGGGTGCGGGACGGTTACAATGCTACTAAAACAAAAAAGGGGCCCCTTTCGGAGGCCCCTTAACCATCGATTTACATTTTACGTTAGAATACTTTGAAGGACGTTGTGGTTTTGCGTTTGCCGTTGACCTTTAGTGTGGTTGGCAGAATAGCACCCTGGCCAGTCGTCACACCGCGCTCATATTTCACCATGCCTACATCTTTCACAAACCAAAAATCCTCAAGGGTATAGATGTACACATCCCCAAGTAGTGTAGTCAGCTTGGCGGTTCCAGTGACACGGAAGTGATTAGCAGAATGTGTCGTACCGTTCATGGTGATCGATTCTGTTCCTACCTTCGAACCATTAAGCTTAAAACTTGTATTCGCAGTAAAAGGTGTTGTGCCAAACATAAATGTCACGTTAGGGATCACCGTGTCTAGAGCAGTCCAGCTACTTGCGCTGTTGTCACCAATGCGTACCCATGCGTAACCGGCAACGATAGGCGGGAAATCTGCAATGTCGTTAACTCCAAGTGTATAGTAGGAGAAAAGCTGGTTGCCATCTTGTGCGATGTAGGTGGTATCAATCTTCGTGGTACCGTTGAAGGTATGTATACCGCGAAGGAAGACTGCTTTACGTCCTGCGATAGTTGATGTCGTGACTACATACGTGCTGTCTGTGCCAGCGGGACTGTACGTAGGGTTTGCAGTATCGGCTGGGTTGTTGTTTACTGAGTCTACGGTGCTGACATAATTAGAGCCTGTAGTTACAACAACAAAGTTGTCGGCTGCAGGAGTAACTGGGTCATCGCTGCAAGCAGTGATGAGGAGCGCTACTAAGGCGAGCGCAGCTATTGGGAATTTCATGTGGTGTCCAGTGTAGAAGTCGAGAAATCAGGTGGTCGATGCGGAGGGTGAGGGACTCGAACTCTCACAGGCTTGCGCCCGGCAGTTTTCAAGACTGCTGCAATACCATTATGCGAACCCTCCGTGGGTTGTTCGTTCAAAACTACTACTTGAGGCTCGATTCGTCAAGATTAAGGAAGGACAGCACGTTGTCCTGAAGTAATTGTTGTTTTATTTCCGGCGCCAACTCCATGCCCTCGATGAAGGATCCGTGCTCTAAATCGCCTAATGGAAACGGATAATCTGTCCCATAACAGATGCGGTTTGAGCCCATTACGGACAGCAGAAACTGCAACGAAGCTGCATCGTGCGTGATGCCATCGACCCAGAATTTCCCTACGTATGCTGACGGGTGCTGCACGTTGTTTACGTTACAGAGGTCGGGACGTGCCAGGTAGCCATGTCCGATGCGACCTAATGTAAAGGGGAATGAGCCTCCGGCATGAGCGAACATCACGCGCAACGTAGGAAAGGCATCGAACACACCTCCGAAGATCATGGCTGTAATTGCAAGTGTGGTTTCGGCTGGCATACCCACGAGCCACTGTAGGAAGTACTGGCTTGTACGATCTGCGCCAAGCATTTCCCACGGATGCACAAACACAGCCATTTGCATGTCCTGCGCAGCCTGCCAGAACGGAAACAAGCGTTTGTCATCGAGGTTGCTGCCGTTGATGTTCGAACCAATTTCTATGCCCGGTAAGCCCAGCTCTTTGCATCGTGCAAGTTCTTGTATGGCAAGGTCTACATCCTGCATCGGCAACGTGCCTAGTCCGACGAATCGTTTCGGATGAGCCCGCACAACCTCTGCGAGATGATCGTTCAGGAATCGTGTCCAGTCAAGCGCATCTGCTGGTTCCGCCCAATACGAAAACAACACCGGCACCGTGCACAGCACCATGACGTCGACATTATGCGCATCCATGTCGCGAAGGATTGCGTCTGGACTCCAGCAATTCTCTTCTATCTCGCGAAAGAATGTACCATCATCACGAACCATACGAGCCCAGCCCGGTTTATGATGATGCAATTCGATGAAACCGCCGTAGCCGTATTTGTCCTTCAACGAAGGCCAGCGTTCAGGCAGGATGTGTGCGTGACAATCTATTTTCAACATTGTTTGTTATGCCAGCTTCTGCAGTGGTTGCATTGCGTTACGCTACCTTTTGTGGTGGCTGCATCACTGTGCCACATTGCTTGCATGTGCGTTTCTCTTCGGAAGCATAGTAGCGCTCGAAGAGCGGAGGCAGCTGCCGTACGATATCCGTCAACGGTAGGAACTCTTCGTACAACTTCGAGCCACAGTTCTCACAAAACCACATAAAGGCATCGAGTTCTACGGGCTCTCGTTTGCGCTCAATCACGAGTCCGACAGTATTCGCTGGTCGTTGAGGTGAATGGGGCGTTTGAGGGGGCAAAAGGAAGATTTCGCCTTCTTTGATATGGATGTCGCGTGGCTTACCATCATCAATAATCTTTACGGTGATGTCACCCTCCACCTGAAAGAAGAACTCCTCGCCTTCGTTGTAGTGGAAGTCTTTACGTGAATTCGGACCACCCACGACCATGACAATAAAGTCGGTATCCTCGTACACCTGAGCATTGCCCACAGGGGGCTTGAGCAGGTGACGATGTTCGTCGATCCACCGCTTGAAATTAATTGGTCCGAGTACGGCCATAACCCACCTACAGTACAGATAGTAGTTTAGCGTAACAAAGGTACGGAGTGAATATGGACATGAGTTTAAAAGGCAAGCGCGCATTTGTGTGCGGTGCATCGCGTGGAATTGGTCGTGCAGTCGCCCACGAGCTAGCCTTGTTGGGTGCCTCTGTCATCTTACTTGCACGAGATGCGCAAGCGCTGGATGAGGCTGTTGCTTCACTTCCAACGTCAGAAGAGCAGTCGCACCAGGCGCTCGCGCTCGACATGTACAACGAAGCGCTACTAATCCACAGCGTGAATAACTTGGTGGATAATCTAGGAGCAATCCACATCCTGGTTAATAACACAGCTGGACCTGCTTCGGGCACCCTTGTGGATAGCGATGTGGATAGTCTAGCCAAGGCATTCAAAAATCATATAGTTATAAGTCATCACCTAATGCATGCATTTCAGCCAGGAATGCGAACGGAAGGGTATGGCCGCATTATCAACATCGTATCCACATCTGTTAAGCAACCCATTGAAGGGCTTGGTGTAAGCAATACCATACGTGGCGCTATGGCAAGCTGGTCGAAGACTCTCGCAACCGAACTGGGTCAGTACGGCATCACCGTAAACAACGTACTACCAGGTGCGACGGAAACTGAACGGTTAACGTCGATCATTAGCGGCAGGGCTGCAAAAACAGGCGCGACACTAGCAGATGTGCGCCTCGAGATGCTTCGAGAAATACCTGCTGGACGCTTTGCATCACCTTTCGAGATAGCAAATGCGGTTGCTTTCCTAGCCTCACCCGCTGCAGCGTACATAAATGGCACGAATATTTTAGTCGATGGTGGACGGACCCGTGCGTTGAGCTGAAAACATCTTTTCCACTCCATGTGGATAACCTGTGCTCAACTGTGCCTTTTTTTCTCTATTGATATATTGTTTCTTCTCGCGAGACCACCTACCTTTGCTACGGCTCTAAACCATTGACTCAGGTAGGGTTGAACGCAGACCACGTCGCGTTGGAGAACAAGTAGATTGAAGACGGGAAGACAGTTATCCACACGTTGTTAATTGTGCATCCAGTTTTCCACATTCAAAGGCACGAAGTGACGGAGAGAGTAAGCGCGAATGACCCGCTTCCGAATGTGCATCGCCGTGCACCCGGGATAGTTGTCTCCCTCCTAGCCGTAGTGTTCCTCGGTCTTGTAGCTACACAGTGGCGAGATCGCCAATCGGTGGGCACAATCAACATTCACGGTGCAACGGGCTTGAGTATCAAGGACGTACACGTGGTTGCTGATACCTTCGCAGGCAAGACGATTGAAACGGTTTCATTGGCCGACGTGCGTGAAAAGCTAGAGACATTGCCGTACGTGCGCTCTGCGGTGGTTCACCTTTCTGGAATCCGTAGCCTCGATATCATCATCAACGAACGTATGCCTGTGGGGCACGTTGTTCGTGCGGATGGGTCGTTGCGATACGTAGATCAAACCGGAGCAATCCTTCCTGAAGCGCCAGTACGCACTTCGCACAACGTTCCACTCGTTCGATCGGACGATGGCACTGTGTTAGCTGCGCAAGACTTGCAACAGGTGGTCGCGTTGTTGATGGATGCTTCTGGCATCCTTGACCCAATGTTGTACCAAACGATTTCGGAAATACAGTACGACCGCTCCTCACAACAGCTTGTAATTGTTACCGATCGCACGACATGGAAGATTGATGGTGCAAGTGATGCTGCTGCGGTAAACGCTTTTGCGGACATGAATGTGTTTTGGAAAAACACGTCAACTCGCGTCGATCTTGTACACGGTACGCAAATAGATCTGCGCTGGAGACATCAGGTAATTGTAAGAAAGTTTAACTCTGGCACATGACGTCGACCGATACCATAACGGTTGGACTAGACATCGGCACAACGAAGGTTTGTGTTGTTGTTGTTTCACATGATGTCCGAACAAACCACGTACACGTCCTTGGTACTGGGGTTTCGGAGTGTGAGGGTCTAAAGCGTGGCGTTGTCACGAACATTTCCAAGACGGCCGATGCAATCAAGCGCGCAGTTGAGAAAGCCGAACAACAGTCTGGTTTCCAGATTGGCAAGGTTGTCATAGGCGTCTCAGGCGATCATATTCAGACGTTTTCGACGCGAGCAATCGTCACAACATCCACGCATGAAATAACCGAAGCCGATGTCCGCAGACTGCACTACGAGCTGCGTCAGTTGCGCATCACACCAGATCGTCGCATCCTGCATGTGATTCCGCAGGATTACATCATCGATGATCAGGATGGAATAAGCGATCCACTTGGTATGAGTGGCAAACGACTTGAATCGAATGCACTCGTCGTAACGGCTTCTGCTACGGCTGTAGAAAATATCTATCGCTGTGCCGATCGTGTTGGTTTGCAAGTAGAGGGTGTTGTTCTTCAGCCCCTTGCCAGCGCTTATGCAGTATTGGACGACGCCGAAAAAGAAGTCGGCGTTGCTCTTATTGACATCGGTGGGGGAACGACCGACATTGCTGTGTTCCGCGACAACGTGTTGCGCTTTACATCGATCATTGGAATCGCCGGACAAAAAGTCACTGACGACATTGTTGCTGTGCTTGGCATTCGCAACATCGAAGCGGAGCGCATCAAGCTTGAATTCGGACATGCCATTGCTGACAGCATCATGCGCGAAGAAGTGTTTCAGGTGCCTGGCGTGGGCGGACGCACTCCGACCGAAGTGTCGAAGAGTCTACTATGTCAGATCATCGAACCGCGCATGGAAGAGATATACG
>Ga0163153_10000306_pt1 | contig 88280 bp, 92 predicted proteins | sample OliLakLV19MP6IB1_FD_148629 | JGI IMG/M metagenome (GOLD analysis project Ga0163153, IMG submission 148629) | Freshwater microbial mat bacterial communities from Lake Vanda, McMurdo Dry Valleys, Antarctica - Oligotrophic Lake LV.19.MP6.IB-1 | ecosystem: Environmental > Aquatic > Freshwater >...
GGGGTCATGCTCGATTTCCTGCGCCGCAAAGTTCCGGAAAACTGGGCCACCTTCCGCGACACCGTCACCGATAATTTCCGCGTCATCTCGCCAAAGGATTTTCGGGTTATGGCGTGAACTGGGTATATCTCGTCTTGCACAAATTCTCCAAAGACTGGAAAATGCCGTCACGCGAATGGTATCAAGCCAGAGCGCAATTCGCCGTCATGTTCGGTGATCGAATGAAAGCCGCCTAACTCAAATGTGCAACCGACCCGCCACACAAAATTCCTGACAGTCCCCGCCCACCATTTTTTTTCTTTGCGTCCTTCGCGCCTTCGCGGTGAAATTCCTTACTACTTTCAAACCCCGAACCGAACAAGTCTGTGTCAGCAATTTTTAATAGTGGTTACTACTTCGACTTAGAGAAAATATAGCGCCCTGCCGTCACCAGTCCCTTCTCAAGCCCTTGATAAAGCACCGCCGCGCGCTGAAGCTCGTTGGCGAAGGCCATCAGGCGCTGCCGGCCAACCGGTTGGGGGATCGCTTTCAACAGACGCGCCAACTCCTCTCCGTAGGTAAGTCCCTTGCGGATCACAGCCATGAGAGATTCGTTGGCGGACGCGTTTGATCGCAGCTCAGCATGGGTCCCCTTGAACGCCTGCAGTATTTCATCTTGAGAATGCAGATAAAACTTCTGACCGGGACCGGCGATGGCTTGGCCAATCAATTGACCCGCCGATGCGTCCGCCGCGTAGAGTTCATCGACAAACAAATTACCGCCAGCCTTCAGCCCCTTGGAAAGATGGGCCGCGAGAAAGCCAACATCTTCAGTCAACGAAAACGCACGCGACGCGATGAGCGCATGATACCGCTCAGCCTTCAAGTTCGGGACGAGCGGGTTCCACGCGGCGACCTTCAACAACTTGCCCGCATTGCTCTGGCAATAAGCCAGCACCTCAGGATCGCTTTCAAAGACATCGATATAGGCGCCGTACTCGACAGCCGCCTGGCCCAATCCACCCAGGGAACATCCGGCCGCCCCTACGATCTTCTTTTTGTCGAGCGTCAACCCGCCCGCCCCTTGGCGCATGGCATCGAGTTGACCTGGACCAAAGCATCCGCGCCCCCACAGATCCTGCGCCACCGCAAGCCAGGACTGGCTCTCGCTTTCCCCATCATGCATTTGCCAGACGTCAGGATTATAATCTTCCGACACCAAGACCAGGGGCTGCTTGCGCCGGGTTGCGTTAGACATTTGCGAGCACTCATTTCCGTTGACCGGCCAGCATCTCATGTTTCACTAAAGACCGCGTTAACGCTCTGGCAGGGACTTGAAGAATTGCCAGATCTCAGCCGTTGCGTTGATCTCATTGCTGGTGCGGCCAAGCACTCTTTCGGCAATCATCCCGCTCCGCGTTCCGGGCCATGTATGCCCGCCACCTTCGATGACGATGTGTTTCAACGCTGCTTCGGCGCAATCGTACTCTGTCACCACGGCAATCGTGCCGTCGCGCTTGTCGTTGTCCAGGCGCTTGCTCTCTTTGATGCCCCCGCAGGAATTCATCTGCCTGTAGTGCGCAATCGTTTCATCACCACCCAGCACGCGCCCCAAATCGCGCCGCGACTGCTTCGCAGCGATCTGGCCGCCGGCGAACGGCATGTATTCATCGTCCGTCCCGTGAATAAAAATCGCTGGCAAGCGAGCGGCGCGGCATCGCCAATCGGCCGGCTGATTGGCAACTACAGCAGCAATCCCCGCGACCCGGCCTTCAAGCGCGCATCCCGCATACAGCGCCATCATTCCACCGTTCGACGCCCCGGCCAGAAACACGCGGCCGGAATCGGCAACACGCTCAAACACCAGCTGGGCGATGATCTGAGCTGTGAATTCGACATCATTGGCGCTCGACGCCTCGCGCTCCGTCAAGCCTGAAGCCGCGCGCCCATCATTCCAATTGTTGCCAAGTCCTTGCGGGTACACGACCACATACCTCTCACCCTCGACCGCACGGTCAAACCGGGTGTAAACGCGCGCCCGCTCAGCCGTCTGTCCGCCACCGTGAAAGACAATCAGAAGCGGCAAGGGTACGTTCTGCCGGTCCGGCGTGATGAGCATGTAGATGCGTGACAGACCACCAACAGCCAAGCCACGCTCCCGCTCCGCCGCACCACACACCCACGCACTCGCAAGCATCAGCCAAACAGCAACGGCAAAGCGCATCACGTCCTCGCTCTAAAACGGTGCATCAAGCGCATCACACAGAAACTTCATCAACGGCTTGGCGGCCTTGAATGCGCTTTCCACTTCATCTGAATGCGGTCATCGTGGAATCTCAACGCATTTTCTTCGACTTAGAGTAACAGAATTTCTCACACGAAGAAACGAAGGAACGAAGAAGTTCAACAACGAAACCATGCCTTCGTATCTTCGTTGCTTCGTGTGAGCCCTGTTCCAAAACAAAGGGCGCTCCGTTGCCGGAACGCCCTCTACCCCGCTCACATCCGCGTGGCGCGGAAACTGTGCTTTGCTTAGCGCTTCGAGAACTGGAAGCTGCGGCGGGCCTTGGCCTTGCCGAACTTCTTGCGTTCCACCATGCGACTGTCGCGTGTCATGAAGCCGTGCTTTTTCAGGATCGGCTTGAGTTCGGGTTCATAGCACACCAGCGCCCGCGAAATACCGTGACGAACGGCACCGGCCTGACCCGACAAGCCACCGCCCACAACGGTCGCTACAACATCGAACTGGGTCTCGCGGCCCGTTACTACCAGCGGCTGGCGCAAGATCATGCGCAACACCGCGCGGGCGAAATAGACCGACTCTTCCCGGCTATTGACGGTCACCTTACCGGCGCCAGGTTTGATCCAGACTCGCGCGACGGCATTTTTGCGCCGTCCCGTGGCGTAGGACCGGCCCTGCGCGTCGCGCTTGCTGACCGGATCGGCAGCCTGCGCGGCCTCTTGCACTGGACGCTTGATCAGCGTCGCCTTCACATCGGAGAAGGAGCGAACTTCATCGGCCATTATTTGCGCCTCACGTTCTTCGGATTCATGGACTTTACGTCGAGCGTCTTGGGTTGCTGAGCTTCGTGTTTGTGCTCTGCTCCTGCATAGACGAACAGGTGGCCCAATTGACGGCGGCCCAAAGGCCCACCCGGCAACATGCGCTCAACCGCTTTCTCCATGACGCGCTCTGGATACTTGCCGGTCAAAATCTTTCCGACAACGCGTTCCTTGATCCCGCCCGGATAGCCGGTGTGATAGTAAAACACCTTGCCGGTCATCTTGTTGCCGGTCAGCACGACTTTGTCGGCGTTGATCAAGATGACATTGTCACCGCAATCCATATGGGGTGTGTAGCTGGGTTTGTGTTTGCCGCGCAGGCGTGTCGCAATCACAGAGGCCAGACGCCCAACGACAAGCCCTTCGGCGTCGATCAGTATCCAGTCTTTTTTGATCTCTGACGCCTTGGCCGAATAGGTCGACATGGACGTAAGTGTTCCGTCTTGGTGGTCCAGAATGAAGGCGCGTGGATATAGGGGTGCTGTGCATGTGTCAATGCGGAGTCTCTAAATGCGGCGAAATTGCACGGAATTTTTTGTGTGGTAACAAATTACCACACTATCCGTGGAAATGCGCCAGCCCTGGGAGCACCGGCGCCCCGCCGGCTCTTTGAAAAGGGCCGGCGGGACGCCGGCGCTCCCAGGACTAGTGCGAATTTAGTTGCGACCTCACTCCAAGACGAAAGATTGTGTTATGTCAGGTACGCTATCGAGGACAATGCAATGATGGCCGAAGCTCTCGTACTCAGCGCTCGCGAAGGCGGCGTACTGACATTGACACTCAACCGGCCTCACGCTCGCAATGCGTTGTCTGAGGAAATGATGTCGGCGTTGCAGGCAGACTTGGATCAGGTGCACCACGACGACGCAGTCAAAGTCATCATCATCGCCGCCAATGGCCCGGCCTTCTGCGCCGGGCATGATCTCAAGGAAATGACGCCGCATTGGCAAGACGGCGACCATGGCCGCGACTACTTCGAACGCCTGATGCACAAATGCGCCCATTTAATGCAAACGATTGTCCGCTTGCCTAAGCCCGTCATCGCGCAGATCCAAGGCATTGCCACCGCCGCCGGCTGCCAACTCGTCGCGAGTTGCGATCTGGCCATCGCCACCGAAGGCGCACGCTTCGCCACACCCGGCGTCAACATCGGCCTCTTTTGCTCAACCCCCATGGTGGCCCTTTCGCGAAACGTCGCCCGCAAACAAGCCATGGAGATGTTGCTGACAGGGGACATGATACCAGCAACCCGCGCCCGGGAAATCGGTCTCATCAATCGTGTTGTGCCTGCTGAAGTCTTGCGCGTTGAAACTCTGAAGCTCGCCCACCACATTGCCTCCAAATCCACCGTCAGCGTCGCCATCGGCAAGGAAGCCTATTACCGCCAACTCGAAATGGGCCTAACCGAAGCCTACATCTTCGCCAGCGAAGCCATGACCAGAAACTTGGCTGAGGCCGACGCCCAAGAAGGCATCAATGCCTTCATCGAAAAGCGGCAACCGCGCTGGACGCCGTTGTAATGTTAAATGTAATACGTGGCGGCGCGACCGATCCAAATTTCACTCACCCGCTTGACTACTTTCCCCGTTGATTGAATCGCGGCGTGAAAATCGACCTCGTGCGTCGACTTGGTTGCGGATTTGATGGAACGCACCTTTCAATCAGGTCAGACCACCTGTATTTCTTCCTGATTGGTTAGATGGGGATTATCATGACGAAAGCATCTCGCATTTCAGCACTATCAGCGGTTTTTTGCGCAGCAACTGCAGTAGCAGTGACACCCGCCGCGTCATATGACTTCAATGGATTTTATGGTGGTGTCCAGCTTGGATACGGATTCGGTGACACAGAACAAGCCTTTGGCGTCGGTCCAGGGTTCGGCGCCCCGTTTGTGCTCGATGCAACCCAAGAAGCAGATTTCGACGGCGTCGTTGGCGGCGTGCATTTGGGCCACAACTGGGCGAGCCCAAGCGGATGGGTATGGGGCGTTGAAGGCGACCTTGAACTGTCGGGTCAATCCGGAAACGATGCCGGTAACGGCGGCGACATAAATGGTGTCGATGCAAACTGGCAGGCGTCAGTACGCGCCCGCCTTGGAAAGATGGTCAGTCCAACCGCGTTGATTTACGCAACTGGCGGCATTGCGTTTCTTGATGCCGATCTGGTCAAAGAGAATGCACCAGCAGACTCGGACTCGCTAAGCTTCACGGGATGGACGGCCGGCGCAGGGTTGGAACTTGACCTCGGTTCAAACATCTCAGGCCGGGTTGAGTATCGCTACACTGACTTTGGCGATGACGACGGCCGAGTTTCATTTTATGGCGTAGAAGCGTCTCCAGAATCTCACACCGTCCGCGTGGGCATCAGCTTCGACTTCTGATCGATTCCAAATTTCCGGGAGGAAGGTACCACTGCCTCCCGGAATATAGAACCGCGGGTCGATATCATCGACAAACTGCGGCTGATTTGACAAAGTTGCGCGAAACACGCAGCGGCACAATTTTTCATGACCCTCACGCCTGACCAAGTCATCATCCAGGCCCTTCGCAGCGCCAGAACCATCGCGCTCGTCGGCGCGTCTGCGAACCCGGCACGCGACTCGCACGAAGTGATGGCCTTCCTCCAAGCCAAGGGGCATCGCGTCATTCCGGTCAACCCCGGACTTGCCGGACAGACCTTGCTTGGGGAAAAAGTTTACGCCTGCCTCGCCGATATCCCGTGCAAGATCGACATGGTCGACGTCTTCCGCAACTCGGACGCAGCAGGACCCGTGGTCGACGACGCCATAGCCACTGGCGCAAAATGCGTGTGGATGCAACAGGGCGTGATCAATGAACCCGCAGCAGAACGCGGCCGGAAAGCAGGGCTGACCGTCATCATGGACCGCTGCCCCAAAATTGAATACTCGCGCTTTGCCAAGGAATTAGGTTGATTGTGCCACTTGGCGAATCACCGGCGAAAGGGACCGCGATGAACATTCATTCGAAACTCTCCGAGTACGGCTTTAACACCCTCTCGATCCACGCTGGCGCCACCCCCGACCCGGTGACCGGCGCGCGCGCAACGCCCATCTATCAGACCACGTCGTTCGTCTTCGACGATGTCGATCACGCAGCCGCATTGTTCGGCCTGCAGGCCTCGGGCAATATCTACACCCGCATAGGCAATCCCACCCAGGGCGTGCTCGAAGAACGCATCGCCTTGCTTGAGGGCGGGACCGCCGCCGTCGCCACCGCTTCCGGCCACGCAGCCCAACTGCTGGTCTTCCACGCTCTCATGCACCCCGGTGACGAATTCATCGCCGCGCGCCAGCTCTATGGCGGCTCGATCAACCAGTTCAGCCATGCCTTCAAGAACTTCGGCTGGAACGTCAAATGGGCTGACGCGCGCGATCCTGAAAGTTTCCGCCACCAGTTGTCGGCGAAAACCAAGGCGATATTTTGCGAAAGCATCGCCAACCCCGGCGGCATCGTCGTCGATATCGAAGCGATCAGTGCCGTCGCCAAAGAAGCAGGCGTGCCCTTCATCGTCGACAACACGCTGGCCACCCCCTATCTCATCCGCCCGATCGAATGGGGCGCCGACATCGTTCTGCACTCCATGACAAAATTCATCGGCGGCCACGGTAACTCCATGGGCGGCATCATCGTCGACGCCGGATCGTTCGACTGGTCGCGGACCAAGAAATTTCCTGCATTGTCGGAACCCTGTCCCTCTTACAACGGCATCAAGCTGCACGAGGTCTTCGGCGACACGGCATTCGCGACCTGCTGCCGCGTCCTGGGGCTACGCGATTTGGGCCCGGCAATTTCGCCCTTCAACGCCTTTATGCTTTTGACCGGCGTCGAGACGCTGCCCCTGCGCATGCAGCGCCATTGCGAAAATGCCAAGGCCGTCGCCCAGTACCTCAGCCGCCACCCGAAAATTTCATGGGTCTCCTACGCCAGCCTGCCCAATGACCCCTGCTACGGCCTGGCGCAAACTTACTGCCCCAAGGGCGCGGGCGCGGTATTTTCCTTCGGCGTGCGCGGCGGTTATGAAGCAGGCGTCGCCCTCGTCAACGAGGTGAAACTCGCCTCGCATCTGGCCAACGTTGGCGACACCCGTACACTCATCATTCACCCGGCATCCACCACCCACCGCCAACTCACCGATGAACAGCGCACTTCCGCCGGGGCCGGCCCCGACGTCGTGCGCATTTCTGTCGGCATCGAAGACGTCGCCGACATCATCGCCGACCTCGATCAGGCGCTGGCCGACTAAGGAGGGACAGTTTAATTCCTTGGCTTGCGAAATTTGAACACAAACTGGTCCGTCCGGCCGCGAATGGCCGGACTGAAGACACTCTTGTCACCCAAATCATAGGGATTGCGCAGCACATCGCTGTCCTCGGCCAGTTCAAAACCTGCCGCCAGGATCTGCTGCTTCACCAATGCCGGATCAATGCGGTGCAGCTTGTCGATCTGCTCGACCGACGTGACGCCGCGCCCGATATGATCGATGAGGAAGAATACACCGCCCGGCTTGAGTGCATCAAAGATCGCCTTGTTCATTTTGGCGATATCGATCTTCTGCCAGACCTGATCGTGATAAACCTGGCTCATGAAAATCAGGTTGACGGGTCTATCAAATTTGATCTCGGCCATCGGCTGAACCAGGCCTTCGACATTGGCATATCCAGAAGCCGCCAGGCCCGCCATAGCTTGCACTGCGGTGGGAAATTTCTCCGCCACCCATGTCGGATTAAAGCCTGTCACTTTGCCCTTGCCACCGGCAACGCGGCTGAAAATGCGCGTGTAGTAACCAGCACCGGGTCCGACATCCACAATGTGATCGCCGGGCTTGACGCCCGTCAGCGTCATGATCGCCGCAGGCTCGCGATCAGCGTCGCGCGCGCGGTCCTTCTCTGGCCGCGCCGCATCGGAGACAGCCGCCGCAACATCGTCCCCCACGGCGGCAAACTCTACGCGCTCGACGAAGGCTCATCACCGGTGCTGATGGATCCCGCCACGCTCGAAACCAATGGCCCATCGACCTTCGACGGCCGTTACACAGGCCCCATGACCGCCCATCCCAAAATCGACGCGCGCACAGGCGAAATGTTTTTCTTCGGTTACATGGCCGCAGGCCCCGGCACGCCGGACATTTCCTTCACAGTTGTTGGCCGCGATGGAAAAGTCGTGCGCACGGAAATGTTCAAAGCACCCTACGCCAGCATGGTGCACGACTTTGCCATCACCGATCAGCACGTTATCTTTCCGATATTCCCCGCCACCATCGATCTCGGCCGGATCATGAAAGGCGGCCCGCTCATCGCCTGGGATCCTGAACAACCATCTCTGATCGGCATCATGCCACGCGCAGGCACCACCAGCGAAATTCGCTGGTTCAGAGGCCCACCCGCCTACGCCTATCATCCGATGAATTCGTTCACCGAAGGCAACACTGTCACGCTCGACCTGTGCGTCTACCCGCGCGTACCGTTGTTCCCCAACGCCGACGGCAGCCGCGCGCCATCCAATCTCGCCGATGCTCCCGCCCGCCTTGAACGCTGGACCTTTGACCTTGCCGCCAACACCGACCAGTTCAAGCGCGAACCACTTGACGATCTGGCAACCGAGTTCCCGCGCATCGATGATCGCTGGACCGGCCTGAAACACCGCCATGGTTACACGGGTGCGATACTGGGTGAAAAGCTTCCCGGTTCACCTTTCGACACAATCGTGCACTTTGATCTCGCAAAAAACGCACGCGAAACCTGGTCGCCTGGCCCAGGCGACTTCGTCATGGAACCCGTCATCGCCTCCAAAACCGCAACCAAAGCCGAAGCCGGCGGCTATCTGCTGACTGTCGTTTTCCGTGGCAATGAAAACCGCAGCGACCTCGTCATCCTCGACGCCCAAAACGTAAAGGCGGGACCCATTGCAACGGCAAAGTTGCCGGTGCGCGTTCCCTTCGGCTTCCACGGCAATTGGAATTCCCTTAACGGCGCAACGCATCAGCATGAATGAGGGAAGCTGTCAGCAACACGACCGCGCCAAACTGGTGCAACGCCGCCAGCCACAAGGGCATGCCTGCGATCAGCGTCCAAATTCCAAGCAAGACCTGCACCACCACCGCGGCCACCAAATAGGCGCCAGTCGGGGCCTTCAACCCTTGCCGCATCCCGGCAATGAACAGAGCAATCACCGAAGCAAATACCGCGTACCCCATCATGCGATGATTGAACTGCACCGTCGTGACGTTTTCAAACGGCGTCAGCCACACCGGGCTCGTCGCATAGGCCCCTTCCGGCACAAACTGTCCGTCCATCAGCGGCCAGGTATTGTAGGTCAACCCCGCATCCAGGCCAGCAACAAATCCCCCCAACAGGATCTGAACGAATATCAACGCCATCACAATCAACGACCATCGATAAAGCCGATGAGGTGTTGCCGCTGCAGGCCACTCACCCCGCCACAACGGCAGCGCAGTCCACAGCATGGCGCCATAGATCACCAGCGCCAGTCCCAGATGCGCGACCAACCGGTACTGGCTAACGTCCACACGCCCGCTCAAGCCACTCACCACCATGTACCAGCCCAAAAGTCCCTGCAGCCCGCCCAGCACAAACAAAACGATCAACCGGGGGATCAACCCGCGTTCAATCTGCCCCCGGAACAGGAAAATAAGAAACGGCAGCAGAAAGGCAAAGCCAATCAACCGGCCAAGATTCCGGTGCGCCCACTCCCACCAGAAAATCCCTTTGAACTCGGCAAGCGTCATCCCCGAATTCAATTGCTGATACTGCGGTATTTTTTGATAGGCCTCAAACTCTTCGTTCCACTCAGCCAGCGACAGCGGTGGCAACGCGCCATGTATGGGCTTCCACTCAGTGATCGCAAGCCCGGAGCCGGTCAGGCGCGTCAGACCGCCGACCACCACCATGACCGCAATCAGACCGCAGACCGCCAACAGCCATACCGCTATGGCACGTCTGGCACGCATAAGACCCCCTTCAGTCATTCAACTGCCAGATGTTGCGCCCGCCACCGCAGCATTCCGCCCGTGACATTGGCAACCCGGTCAAACCCCTGTTGCCGCAGAAACAGTGTCGCCCGGGCCGAACGCGCACCCGAACGGCACACAACAACGACAGGTTTGGCCCGTCCGATCTCGCCGAACCGTCTCGACAACTCTCCCAGCGGTATCAACTGCGCGCCCCCAACATGGCCCAGCTCGCCATGAAACTCATAGAGTTCGCGCACATCAACTACGCACAATCCCAGCCGGTTTTCATCGACCCATTGCGGCGCAATCTCCGGCACCCCGGCATAGGTCGTATGCACCGGCCCCCAATCAGCTTCGGTGGCGGCCAACACATCAGGCCTGCCGCACTTCAAATTTGCCGGCACCGCGATGTCCATCAACTTCGGATAAGGCAGGCCTAAATTTTCCATGTAGCCGCGAAAATCTTCTTCGCGAATTTGTGCACCCAGTCGCGGATTGTGCGCCACTTCCTCAGCGACGGAGGAAGCCGTCGAGCCCCCATAGTCATGAGCTGGATAAATCATGCAGCTTGGCGGCAGCGAAAAAATTTGCTCACGCACCGAATGAAACAGCGACACCGCGCTGCCTTGCTGAAAATCAGTACGTCCGCAACCACGGATCAACAAGGCATCGCCGGTAAACGCAGCACTTTGATCGTCCAGCACAAATGTCATGCAGCCATTGGTGTGACCGGGCGTTGCACGCGCCTCGACATATTTTTGACCGAACGTCACACGCGCGCCGTGTGTCAGGTACAGGTCCGCACCTTGCGCCCCCGATCTGTCCGACAAAGCGATCCTGGAGCCCAGTTTTTCCTTCAGCAACCACGCACCGGTGACGTGATCCGCATGGACATGTGTTTCCAACGACGCGACAAGCCGCAGTCCGAGCTCTTCGATCAAGGCCACTTCACGGCGCACTTGCTCGAACACCGGATCAATAATGATCGCCTCACCGCTCGCCTCGTCGCCCAGAAGATAGGTATAGGTCGAGGACTGGCTGTCGAACAATTGTCTGAAAATCATGGCGCCACCCTTTGTGAACGCGGCTTCCTAGCACACGCCTTTCCCCAACGCGAAGTTGATTTGCAGTTTGCTCCTCGCCCCGGCAATTGCTACTCACTGGAACATGAGTATGCGTTGGAAAAAATTCTTGGGCGTTTTCCTGTTGATCGGCATCATCGGCATCTATTCGCTGCTGGTCATGCGCCTGGCCGTGGCGATCCTGCCCTCGGCGGGCGGCATCGTCCAGTTCCTGTTTTACGGCGTGGCCGGTATGGCATGGGTCGTGCCGGTACGCTATCTCATCGTGTGGATGAACACACCAGGGCGGAAAGATGGCGAACCTGTTTGAGTCTTTGAAGAACCTCCTGGCTGCGGCCGCCACCAATCCGATAGAAAATCTTCAAGCGGCTGTCGAGCGCATCATTCTCTATAGCCGTTATTTTCTTGTTGTCATTTGCATCGGTCTGGCCTTTGCGCTCGGCATTTACGCCATCGCCTTCATTTTTGAAGTCGTGCACGTAGCCGAACTGGCCCTTTCGCCTCCCACGCAAACCAATGGCGAGTTCAGCCTGGTGATGCCCATCCTCGAACTCATTGATGGCGCGCTGGTCTCGGGCCTCATCGTCATGGTGATGCTGAGTACGTACGAAAACTTCGTCGGCCGCTTCGGCGACGAAGCCTTGCACGATTCGCCCGAATGGTTGCGCCGCTTGAATCCCGGTTCGCTGAAAGTGAAAGTCGCGACTGCCCTGCTCACGATTTCAGCTGTCAAATTGTTGCAGGTCTTCATGGACCGCGAACAGTTCACCGACAACGACATATTCTGGAAGGTGATTATTCACCTCATCTTCATCGCCTCGGCAATCAGCCTGGCGTTCCTGGATCGCATCACGGAACATTCGAAAAGCACTCCACCATCAAAGGACGGGCATTAGCATGACCGGCACTGGCTCAATTTTCCTAGGGCGAGGTGAGGCCGCCGCAAGCCTCCTGCTCGCGACCGCCAATCGCCATGGCCTGATCGCAGGCGCCACCGGCACCGGCAAGACCGCGACCCTGCGCGTGCTGGCCGAAGGGTTCAGCAAAGCAGGCGTCCCGGTCTTTGCCCCCGATATCAAAGGCGATCTCGCAGGCCTGTGCCAGCCTGCTGACGTCAAACCATTCATCACTGAGCGTCTGCAAAAGCTCGGCAATCCCGAATGGAAACCTGAAGCCCACCCCGTTATATTCTGGGACCTGTTCGGCGAACTCGGTCACCCGCTGCGCGCTACCGTGTCCGAGATGGGCCCCACCCTGCTCGCGCGCATGCTTCAGCTCAACGACACGCAAGAGGGCGTGCTGAACATCGTCTTCCGCATCGCCGACGAGCAGGGCATGCTGCTGCTCGACCTCAAAGATCTGCGTGCCATGCTCGTCAATGTCGGAGAAAACGCCGACAAGTACACCCTCCAATTCGGCAACATTGCCGCGGCATCCGTGGGCGCCATCCAGCGCGCCCTCTTGACACTTGAAAACCAGGGCGGCGAGGCTTTTTTTGGCGAACCCGCATTGAATCTCGATGACCTGTTGATCACCGATGAGAACGGCCTCGGCGCCATTCACATTCTGGCGTCGGAAAAACTGTTCGGCAGCCCGATGCTCTACGCCACGTTTTTGCTGTGGCTGTTGTCCGAACTCTACGAGCACATGCCGGAAGTCGGCGACATCGACAAACCGCGCCTCGTCTTCTTCTTCGACGAAGCCCATTTGCTGTTCGACGATGCGCCCAAGGCGCTGGTTGACAAGGTTGAACAGGTCGTGCGCCTCATCCGCTCAAAAGGCGTTGGCGTTTACTTCATCTCGCAATCCCCGCTCGATGTCCCCGACGATGTCTTGGGACAACTCGGCAACAAGGTTCAGCACGCACTGCGCGCCTTCACCCCCAAGGATCGCAAATCCGTCAAAGCCGTCGCCGACAACTTCCGCGAGAACCCCAAATTCAAGGCCTCCGACGTCGTACAAGAACTGGCCGTGGGAGAAGCCCTCGTTTCAACGCTTGATGCCAAAGGTGTCCCGTCATTTGTGGATCGCGTTCTTATCGCACCACCCACCTGCCGCATGGGCGCCATCACCCCCGAAGAGCGCAGCGCCGTCATCAACAAAAGCCCACTCAAGGGCCCCTATGACAAGACCGTTGATCGCGAATCTGCTTACGAAATCCTGGTAGGCCGGGCGCAGACTGCCAAAGCCCCTCCACCTTCAGCCGCCCGGCAAGCGCCCGCAGCTTCGCGCCGCACATGGGGCGCACCGTCTGGCCCGCGTCCCTCAAATCGGCAAACCATGGGCGAAGCCATGGCCAAAAGCGCCGTCCGCTCCGTCACCTCATCCATCGGCAGTTCCATCGGCCGCGCCCTCGTGCGCGGCGTGCTGGGTTCGCTGTTGAAACGCTGACCACCATGAGGCTCATGCCATGACAATCAATCGCTGCATCGCCCTCACATTGACCCTGGCCTTGGCGTCTTGCGAGGCATCTGTCAACGCCGGCAGCGAACAGAACGCCATCGACCGGCACGATTGGCTTGCTCAATCCATCGACGGTGTTGCCGTATCAAATCCCGAACGCGTAACCCTATCGCTCGCCAACGGCACAGTCTCCGGGCGCGGCGGCTGCAATCAATATTCAGGCCCCGTAGAGTACGGAAACGGCCACATCAAGACCGGCCCCCTCATCTCAACCAAAATGGCCTGTGCGGAAACAGGCTTAATGCAACTCGAACAGAAATTCCTTGGCGCACTCCAAACGGCAAGCACTTACACGGTTTCAGTCCACCCTGAACTCACCATCACAACGGCGGACGGCCCCCTCATTTTCCGGGTGTCACCAAGGCAATCCCCGCCTTGAATCGCCATTATTCGCCCATTACACGAATGACGCTCCTGCATTTCCCGCGAACGGCGTCAGGGCGCGGCCTCCTTGGCGCGATGACTAATTCGTGCAACTGTGTCGGGGCACATTCATAGCCGGATGTTTCAAATCACAAGCCGCTTGACTATCGGTTGGGGGACCGGACCAGAATGCTTGCATCATTCATAAAGGCGCTTCGAGGAAAACAATCCTCAGCCCCGCCGACAGACCTTCTCTCCGCCGGCCACAGCGGCTCAACGGCCGGCGCAGAAGTAACGAACTTGGCGCCAGGCTACCTCCCGTCCTCCGAGGAACTTGTCCTCAAGCTCCAGCACGACCGCAACTCGCACGTCATCGGCCTGATCCATCGCCACCAAAGTGATCGCGAGTCATTTGAAGCCTGGTTCTTCGATGCCATGATCGGTGAACACCATCTTCAGGACTTCATGACCGCCATGCAAAGCGTGCCTGAGGACGCCCGGCTCGACATCGTGCTCCATTCGATCGGCGGCTTCTCGCTTGAAGTCCAGCAGATCGCGCGCGCCATCAAGGCACACAAGGGCGAGACCACGGTTTTCATTCCGCACTACGCGCACAGCTTCTCGACCCTCATCGCGATTGCCGCAGATAAAATCGTGATGGGACCGGCAGCGTCGATGTCCTACATCGAACCATCCGATCACGGTCTAAGCGAAGTGGTCCGGCAAAAGGGCGTACGCAAGGTTCAGGACCAAACGCTCATGCGCCTGACCATGGCCAACAACTTCGGTCGCGAATTACGGGCGCTAGTCACTGAACTTGCCCCTGGCAACTCCGGCGCCCGCATCGCCGCTGCCCTCACCGGTGGCAAGCGCTCGCCATGGGACCCATTGACGGTCTCCCTTGCCCTCAAGATGGGTTTGCCCGTCTCCACCAACATGCCGCCCGGCATTTTCAGTCTGATCCAGGCCAATCGCGCCATGCCCACCAGCGACCACGGCGTAAAAACCGCTGGCCGCATGATGAGTGCTCAACGCGCTAGCGCCATGACGGCGCACGACCTCGAACTGTGCCTGTCGCACGGGTTCAACATGCCGCGACCGGAAGATAGGCACACACTGCAAGCCCCGCCGCTGGCTCGCGGCCATGACGACGCCGGCAATGAAGATGACCCGCACGGTGTGTCACTCGAAAATTGCGACATCACTATCCGGCCGCTGATCTCCAAAATGGAAGCCGCCCGCGGCAGCCGCGTGATCTGCATCATTCACCAGGCGGGCATGGAAAGTCACTCTGTCGACACCGTCACCACCGAAGACATTCTGACGGCGCTTCAGTCAACGCCCCCCGGCACGCCGCTCGATATCATTTTGCAAACGCCGGGCGGGTTCGCCTATCAGGCGCACCAGATCGCGCTTGCCCTCAAGGCCCATCGCGGACGCAAGACAGTCTTCGTACCGTATTTCGCCATGTCTGGTGGCACCATCATAGCACTTGCCGCCGATGAAATCATCATGTCCCCCCACGCCTGTTTGGGGCCGATCGACGGCCAGTTTCCCGTCTATCACCTCCACCGTATGATGCCCACAAGGGCCGTATTGTCGCTGCTCGAGACCAAACCCAAGCGCCGCATCCATGATGAACTGCTGGAACTCGGCAATCTGTGCAAACGCGGCATAGTTCAGGATCACAAAAACGCGCTGGACTTGATGCACGGCACCTATTCGCCCGCTGCCGCCAACCGCATCGCCCACACCCTGAACGACGGCGGCCTCACCCACGGCTACCCGGTGACGCTCAGCAACGCAAAGAACCTCGGCCTGAACGTTAGTGCCGCAATGCCCGCCGAAGCCGTCGCCATAGTCCGCGCCTACCGCCGCAACCGCTTCGGCAAACGCAGCGTGATATTCTGCGGCTGAGGGTCAAACGCGTAAACCACAACGTTTGTTCTCATTGCCGCCACCAACGGGACCCTATGGATAGTGTCGCATGCCAAATGCGCGGACGACCCGCGAAGGATCCGCGACGCAGTTCCGCAGAGTTCGGCCAACGCGCGCCCTACAGGCGATAGCGCACTTGGTCCATCCAGAAGCGCTCCAGCCTGTGCAACGCACTATTCAGCGAAGCAAACTCCGACACTTCCAGGCCCCCTGACGGTTCGACCAGCACCACATGCCGGTCAAACAACCCCGTCACAATTTTTGCAATTCCGGCACCTTTCTCTGTCACGCTCACACGCACCGAACGCCGGTCGCTTTCCGAGCGCGTATGATTGATGTAACCGGCCTCGACAAGTTTCTTGAGATTGTACGACACGTTTGAGCCCAAATAATGCCCGCGCGTCCGCAACTCGCCAGCTGTCAATTCCTGGGTGCCAATATTGAACAGCAGCAACGCCTGCACACTGTTCACCTCACCTTGCCCCACGCGCTCAAGTTCGTCCTTGATCACGTCCAGCAATTGCCGGTGCAAGCGCTCAACCAGATTCAGACACTCAAGATAGCGCTGCTTCACGCCCTCGGGCCCTGACTGCGGCGCTTCGTTTTGTACGCGTGCGGTTGCTGTAACGCTCATAACCCCGGTCCCCAAATGTGCCCAGGCGTTTTGCCCGGTATAACAAGACCCAAGATTAGTGCCCCGCCGCTAACGACGGCTTAAGTGACAAGGCAAACATCAGGTTAACTCGCCTTGTGTCCCCGCAACATTTGAATAATGCCCGAAAAATCAAGCGCCCCTGCGCCCGAGGCTTCATAGAGGCTATAAAGCGCGGCGGCCTGCGCCCCCAACGGCGTCGACGCCCCAGATGCGAGCGCTGCAGTCTGCGCCAGTTTCAGATCCTTAAGCATCATCGCCGCCGTAAAGCCCGCTTGATAGTCCCGGTTGGCCGGTGACGCCGGAACCGGTCCCGGAACGGGACAATAGCTCGTCAGGCTCCAGCATTGGCCAGAAGCCGTCGACGAAATCTTGTAAAGCGTCTCATGCTCCAGACCCAATTTCTCGGCCAGCACAAACGCTTCGCAGGTTCCGATCATCGAAATGCCGAGCAGCATGTTGTTGCAGATTTTCGCTGCCTGCCCGTTGCCACCACCGCCGGCATGGAAAATATTCTTGCCCATTTTTTCAAGCACCGGTTTGGCGCGCGCAAAGGCCTGATCGTCGCCGCCCACCATAAAAGTCAAGGTGCCAGCCGTCGCCCCGCCGGTGCCGCCCGACACTGGTGCATCCAGAAATGCCGCCCGCACCAGCCTGGCCGCTGCATGAACCTCACGCGCTGTCCCCACATCAATGGTCGAAGAATCGATCAGCAATGCTCCTTCTTGCACCATCGCGAGCAAACCACTGTCCCCGAGATAGACCTGGCGCACATGCTGGCCGGCAGGCAGCATCGTGATGACGATCTCCGCCTCCTTCGCCACATCAACAGCCGATGCCCCGCCACGAGCACCCGCAGACACTGCCTTTTCGACCGCCGCTCCCGACATATCGAAGACTTTCACCTCGTGCCCGGCTTGCACCAGATTGGCCGCCATCGGCCCGCCCATATTGCCAAGCCCGATAAACCCTATGCGCATGTCAAGCCTCCTGTTCAAAAGTGAGTTCAGCCTCGCCCAGCGGCGCAAAGTACTTGGCAACGTCGCTGTCGCTGACACCTGCAAGATCGGCCGGCTGCCACTTCGGCGCATTGTCTTTCTCGATGATGACGGCGCGTACGCCCTCATAAAAATCATGGCCGTGCATGAACCGGTTCGTCAATCGGAACTCAAGTTTCATACACTCTTCAAACTCAAACTTGACGCCCTCGCGGATTTGATTGAATGTCACGCGCAAACTGGTGGGCGATTTCGACGCCAGCGTTGTAAGCGTTTGATCTGCAAACAGCGAAGTGTCACCCTTCAATGACGAGATAATTCCTTCAACCGAGGTGCAGGAAAAGTGCCGGTCGATCGCCGCACGCAATCCTTCAATCCGGGATTTTGTCTCCGGCTTCACGGCAAAGTGCGACAACACATGCTCAACCGGCAACTCGTCCGCGCACAAAGCTGCCAACAGCGCATTATGCTGCGCCACCGGAACAACATGCGTGGCAACGCCGACATAAGCAGAGTCCGTCACATCAAGCCGGGCCCCGGTCAGCGCCAAATACAATCCCGTCTCTCCCGGACAGCGCGGCAGGAAATGTGTTCCACCCACATCGGGGAACAGACCAATCCCGGTTTCCGGCATCGCAAACATCGTACCTTCACCGCAAACGCGCGCAGCACCATGGATCGATACCCCAACCCCGCCACCCATGACAATGCCATTGATCACTGCGATATAGGGCTTGGGATAACGCTTGATGAGCCGGTTGAGACGGTACTCGCGTCGATAAAAATCGATGACATAAGGTGTCCCCGACCGGCCTGAATCATAAAGCGCCCGGATGTCACCGCCCGCGCAGAATGCCCGCTCACCGGCGCCGCGCACCACCACCAACTCCACACTGGCGTCACTCCGCCACGCCCGCAACTGCGCGTCCATGGCATCGACCATACCAAGCGTCAGTGCATTCAGCGCTTTGGGGCGATTGAGTGTGATCAACCCCGCCCGGCCACGCTGCTCGAAGAGAACCTCATCCATGACCCATGCCCTCAAGCCACCGGCACGCGCGCCAGGTTTCGCGGCCACAGCCCGCTCAGAAGGCCGAAGCCATAGGCCCAGGCAATCCAGCTTGCGAACAACCGCTCTTGCCCGGAGGTCAAACCGGGAAGCACGACATCGATCCAGCCAATGACCGCAGCATCCCCCAGCAAACCGCTCGCGCAAATCAAAATCGCCGCCGCCGCACGCTCAGCCCGCGGCGTTTGAAAGACCACAAAGAAGAACCAGCCGATGGAGTAAACCAGCACGGGAGTCACCACAAATAGCGCCGCTGTCCACGCCACATTCCCTGGCACGAAAATCAGCTCCCCCGCCCAGCGAATGATCAAAGTCGCTTCAAACCAGATCAATAACCCATAGGCCAAGGCGTACAGGGCGACACGTTGCGAAATCATCGTCATTGGCGCATCATTTCCCGCGCGATGATGACGCGCATAATTTCGTTGGTGCCTTCCAAAATCTGGTGCACACGCAAATCCCTCACATGGCGCTCCAATGGAAAATCCTTCAAATATCCGTAACCGCCATGCAGCTGCAGCGCGTCATTGGCAATCTTCGACGCATTGTCGGTGGCAAAGCGTTTGGCCATCGCGCACAACATCGTGGCGCGCGGATCGCGGCGATCCAGGGCTGCTGCCGCGTTCCAGATCATCAACCGCGAAGCTTCAAGATCAGTCGCCATGTCGGCAAGCTTGAACTGAGTCGCTTGAAACTCGCCGATCTGTTTGCCAAACTGGTGGCGCTCCACTACATAACGCTGCGTCTGTTCCAAAGCCGCACGCGCGGCTCCCAGCGAGCATGCACCGATGTTGATACGGCCCCCATCCAGACCCATCATGGCGATGCGAAATCCCTCGCCTTCCGCGCCGATGCGATTGACGACAGGAATCCGGCAATCTTCAAAGTTCACGGTTGCGGTCGGCTGGCTGCGCCAACCCATCTTGCGCTCATTCTTGCCGAAACTCAGACCCTTCGTTCCCTTCTCGACCACCACACATGAAATACCCTTTGGCCCATCGGCGCCGGTTCGCACCATGCAAACATAAATATCCGACACACCCGCGCCGGAGATAAAGGCCTTACTGCCGTTCAAAACGTAGTGCTCACCATCCCGGACCGCTTTGGTTTTCAGGTTCGCCGCATCGGAACCCGCACCCGTTTCCGTCAGACAATAGCTCGCGATCAACTCCATGCGCGCAAGCTTCGGCAGCCACTTGCGCCTCTGCTCATCAGTGCCGAAACGGTCAATCATCCACGACGCCATATTATGGATCGAGATATAGGCAGCCGTCGGCGTGCAGCCCGCCGCCAGCTCCTCAAAAATCAGCGCTGCATCAAACCGGCTGAGCCCGCTTCCGCCGACATCGTCCTTGACATAAATACCGGCAAACCCCAGCCCAGCCGCCTGGCGCAGGGTTGGAATAGGAAAAATCTCGTCCTCGTCCCATTTGGCCGCAAATGGCGCAAGCTGGCCCGCCGCAAAATCCCGCGCCGTCTTTTGCACCAGCAGCTGTTCCTCGTTCAATTCGAAGGGCATTGCATCTTCCCCTTAGCCTTCAGGTGGTGATACGTAGAGCCTCACCCGCTGTCAACGAAGTGTCTGAACCCATGCCAACCGACAGGTCCCAGCATTTTCCGGCAACCCGCATGCGCCGATTGCGGCGCACGCAATGGGCGCGCAGGCTCGTTGCGGAAAATGTGCTCACGCCGTCGGACCTGATCTGGCCACTTTTCATCACCGATGGCAAAAACAAACGCGAGCCCATCTTGGCAATGCCGGGTGTTGAGCGAATCTCCGTTGACCTCGTCGTCCGCGCCGCTGAAGAAGCATGCCAGCTCGGCATACCGGTAATCGCAGTGTTCCCTTTCACCGATCCTTCACGCAAGACCGAGGATGGTCGCGAGGCATTGAATCCGGACAATCTAGTGTGCCGCGCGACCCGAGCAGTTAGGGAAGCAAAGCTGGACATCGGCATCATGTGCGACGTCGCACTTGATCCCTACACCAGCCACGGCCATGACGGCCTTCTGAGGGACGGGGTGATCTTGAACGACGAAAGCGTCGAAGCTCTCGTGGCTCAAGCTTTGACTCAAGTCGATGCCGGTTGCGATATCATTGCTCCATCCGACATGATGGATGGCCGCATCGGCGCGATCCGCAATGCACTTGAAAAGAACGGCCGCAAAGACACACTGATCATGTCCTATGCGGCGAAATACGCCTCCGCCTTTTATGGCCCATTCCGTGAAGCCGTCGGTTCAGCCATGGCATTGCAAGGGGACAAACACACATACCAGATGAACATCTCCAATGCCGACGAGGCCCTGCGCGAAGTTGCACTCGACATCGCCGAAGGCGCCGACATGGTCATGGTCAAACCTGGCCTGCCCTACCTGGATATTGTACGCCGGGTCAAAGACACGTTCGCGGTTCCAACTTTTGCCTATCAGGTGTCCGGCGAATATTCGATGATCATGGCCAGTGCCGAGCGCGGCTGGATCGACTCCGACAAGGCTATCATCGAGAGCCTGACCTCATTCAAGCGCGCCGGCGCTGACGGCGTTTTAACGTACTTCGCCCCACGCGCTGCAAAACTGATCTCGGCACTAAGATAGCCGGGCAATCAGGCTGGATGTATCCCAGCGCTTGCCGCCCAACCGTTCCACTTCACTATAAAATTGATCAACCAGCGCTGTCACCGGCAGCTGCGCCCCATTCGCTCGCGCTTCGGCAAGCGCAATGCGCAAATCCTTGCGCATCCATTCCACGGCAAATCCAAAGTCGAACTTTCGCTTGTGCATCGTCGCGGCGCGGTTTTCCATCTGCCAGCTCTGTGCTGCACCTTTGGAGATCACGTCGATAACCTCCGCTGGATCGAGGCCCGCTTTTTCTGCGAAGTGCACTGCTTCCGCCAGCCCCTGCACAAGCCCTGCGATGCAAATCTGATTGACCATTTTGGTCTTCTGCCCGGCACCCGCAGGCCCAAGCCGTTTGACCATCTTTGCATAGACACGCATGACCGGCTCAACCTTGGCATAGGCCACTTCATCGCCGCCGCACATCACGGTCAGCTGACCCTTCTGCGCTCCCGCCTCGCCCCCGGATACCGGTGCATCAATGAACGCAATCCCGCGCTTGACAGCCTCTCCTGAAAGTTGCGCTGCAAGCGCGGCAGAGCCTGTCGTGTGATCAACAAAGGCCGCGCCTGGGCTCATGCATTCAAAGGCCGCTGTTGCAACCTCTTGAATGTCCGGGTCATCGCCAACACATGAAAACACGAATTCAGCGCCCCGCACCGCTTCAGCGATCGTGGACGAAGCGTTGCCCGCATACTCCCCAACCCAGTGCTGTGCTCGCGTGGCCGTACGATTGAACACGACGACCGAGTGCCCTGCCCGCGACAGGTGACCCGCCATCGGGTATCCCATCCGTCCCAGACCAATAAAAGCCAGCTTTGCCATATTAACATTTCCTTCTAGTGTCGTCGAAGCGCACCTAACCCCAAACGAAGTCCAACATGAAACGAATCCTGCTCGCGACATGCATCACTCTGGCATTTGCTTTCGGTCTGGCGTCGCTTTGGCTGGTTGTAACTGCCCTTTGGCTCAAGGGTTCACTGCCAGTTCTCTCCGGCGAAATCCAGGTGCAAGGCAGCGATGCGCCCATTCGCATAGTGCGAGACCTCGACGGCATTCCGCACATCTACGCCAAGAGCCGGGATGACGCATTGTTTGGTCTCGGATTCGTACATGGTCAGGACCGCCTGTGGCAGATGGATTTTCAGCGCCGCACCGTTCAGGGCCGCCTAAGCGAGATCGCCGGATCAACCACGCTGGTCGCCGATATCTATTTGCGGACGTTGGGCCTCTACCGCGCCGCTCAACAGTCGCTCGAGCACCTGTCACCCCAAGCGCGCCGGGCGTTTGAGTACTATGCAGCCGGTGTGAATGCGGCACGCCCAAAACACGGCAAGCCCTTGCCACCGGAATTTTTCATGCTGGTTGTCAACCCTGAACCCTGGACCGCAACAGATTCCATCGCCGTCCTGAAAGGTATCGCGGTGCAATTGTCGGCCAACGCCTTCCAGGAAATATTCAGGCTTCAACTGCTGAAGGTGCTTTCTGCCGAAAAAGCCGCAACGTTCAATCCACCACTTCCTCCCGAGGTCATGGAAGCCTATCGCCGCTACGCACCCAAAGACCCGGCAAAATTCGCGGCAGCGGTTGACGCATTGTCAGAACTGGCCCCAGTCCTCGAAACGACGGGCGCATCGAACAATTGGGTTGTTGGCGGTGCACAAACAGCCAGTGGCAAACCGATGCTGGCGAACGACCCGCATTTGCCATTGACTGTCCCCGCTTTCTGGTATCTCGCCCACCTGCAATGGCCGGGAGGCGAAGCGATCGGCGGCACGGTTCCCGGAATTCCAGCCATCGTCGCCGGCCGCACGGGAAAAGTCGCATGGGGGCTGACCACCACCGGCGCCGATACCCAAGATCTCTATTGGGAAAAAATCGATCCGGAAAATACAAACTATTACTTCACGCCAGATGGCTCCAGACCTTTCGATGTCAGACTGGAAACAATCAGCGTCAGGTTTGGTGCGGCCAGAACCATCCGCATTCGCAGTACGCGCCATGGCCCAGTACTGCCCACCGACGAACCAAGACTGAAGGCCCTTGTTCCCGAAGGTTTTGCACTCGCGTTGAGCTGGCCAGCACTTGATCCCGATGATCGAACTGGCGAAGCTGCGTTAAGAATTTTCGCGGCCCAGGCTGCAGACCGCACCACCATCGAAAACGCGTTCGAACCCTATCGCGCGCCGATCCAAAGCTTTGTTTATGCAGGCGGCGACGGCAATATTGGATTGATCCTGCCCGGCAAAATTCCTGTACGCAAATTGCAGAACCAGATTGCCGGACTGCTGCCAGGCGACGGCCCCGATCCGAAATATGACTGGCAGGGGTACATCCCGGACAGCGACCGGCCAATGTGGACGGGCGGCGCCCAGGACACCTTCATCACGGCCAACAACAATGTCGTTCCTCCGGGCTACAAGCCGATGATCGCGCTAGACTTTGACCACGAGCATCGTGCGCGCCGGATCAAGGCACTGCTGCACAACCCCGGCACGCCGCACACAGTGGCGAGCTTCAGGTCAATGCAGCTCGACGACGGTGAGCAGTTTGCAATGGACGTATTGCCATTGATGCTCGCTCAGACCAAGCCGGTTGGCCTTCAAGAGCGGCATGCAATTAGACTTTTACGTGCCTGGGACAGGCACATGAATCCCAGCCGCAGCGAACCCTTGATTTTTGCCGCTTGGACGCGAGCCTTCGCCAAAGCACTGTACGCGGATGAGTTGAGAGAACTCTTTGAACGCGTGTGGACGGACCGGCCGGATTTCATCACATCGGTATTGAACGGCACACCGCACAGCGCACCGTTTTGCGACGACACTCGCACACCCGGCACCCGTGAGGACTGCTCCGTCATCCTCAACAAAAGCCTGACGGAAGCCTTGGCGTATCTCACTGATTACTATGGGAATAACATCTCAACTTGGCGATGGGGAGAGGCACATCAAGCCACATTCTCGCACACGCCCTTCGGGTTCGTTCCGGTGCTGGGTCAAATATTTGGATTGCGCGAAGCGGTGGGAGGCGGCAATGCCGTAATCCAGCGTGCGGCCTTTCGCTATTCAAATCGGGAACCCTTTGCCGCGGTTCATGGCAGTGGTTATCGCGCTGTCTATGATTTGGGAGCACCGGACACTTCTATATTCATGATTTCAACCGGACAAAGCGGAAATCTCTACTCGCCATTCTACGCCGATCTCGCCCCGCGCTGGGCACGCGGAGAGTATTTGAAGATGACAACCAGTACAGACGATATCAAAAGACGCACACTGGCAACGCTTGAGCTTATTCCAGAGATCAGGACAATTCCCGATAGCCACCCCGATAGAAAATGAGCGGGTCGCTGCTAGTGGAATTTCCATAATCCAACACGCGTCCTACGAAAATGACATGATCGCCTCCGTCATGGCGATGCTCACGCCGGCACTCGAATGTTGCTATGGCATTGCGGAGTATGGGGACACTGTGCACGCCATCACGCAACGCCTCACCGGAAAGATCGAATGCACCTTTGCGCGACAGTCTTTGTGAGAGGTTACGCTCGGCCGAGCCCAGCACATTCACAGCGAAGTGCTCAGCCTTCATGAATACAGCAAAGCGATCTGAACTCCGGTCGAGGCTCCACAAAATCAACGGTGGCTCCAGCGATACGGATGCAAAGGAATTGATGGTCAGACCGACGGGTTCCCCCGCATCTCCGCGCACGGAAATGACTGCAACACCTGTTGCAAAATGACCCAATGCATCGCGAAATCCGCGGAAATTCAACGTCATGCGCCTATTCCTGAAACACTCAAGACCACATTAACGGCTGGTGAGCCAATATGACTGCGAAAATGACGTAACGGCGCGCACAAACAAACACAAGACCGCATGGATGGGGTCTGACACAATGTCAGGAAATGAACGGCCAATAATTGTTAAGAAGATCAAGAAGGCTGGCCATGGTCATCACGGTGGTGCATGGAAGGTTGCCTACGCCGATTTCGTGACCGCGATGATGGCGTTCTTCTTGTTGATGTGGTTGATCAACACCACTACGCCCGAGCAGAAACGCGGCATCGCCGATTACTTCGCGCCTGAAGCGGTTAGCCGCTCAAACTCCGGTAACGGCGCCCTGCTGGGCGGGACGTCGGCCAGCGAAGATGGGCAGGACGGACAAGGGACTCTCGCGGTCAAGACATTGCTTCGTCAGCCGGTTGAGGAAAAACCTCAAAACCCAAACGCGCAAAAAAGCGACGCTGCAAGCGGCAGCACATCAAACCAGGATGCGAAGAATAATGTAGCTCTCGAACAAGCGGCGGCGCGCTTGCGCCAGGCAATGCAAGACATGCCGGACCTTGCCGAGATCTCTCGCCATGTTCTCATTGACGAAACGCCTGAAGGCGTGCGGATACAGCTGATCGATCAAGATGGCCGTTCGATGTTTGAGGCCGGCAATGCTCAGCCCACGCAACGCGTACAGCGCCTGCTTCAGGAAGTTGCAAAAATTGTTATTAGCCTTCCCAACCGAATCTCAATTTCTGGCCACACCGACGGAGGCTCATTCAGCGGTCTTGGCGGCTATTCGAACTGGGACCTCTCTTCAGCGCGAGCAAACTCAAGTCTCAGGGTATTGCTGGACTCCGGTGTCCCCGACGCACGCATAGCCGAGGTTTCAGGCAAGGCCATGTCCGACCCCCTGTATCCCGACAACCCCCACGCCTCGGCCAACAGGCGGATTAGCATAATTTTGATGCGCGAGGCCCCGGTCATGCCGACTGATCAATAACGCTAGGCTTTGGGCCGTAGAATATTCATACTTTAGGCAGTTCCCAAGCGGGTCCGTCCATGTGACATTCATCTGAATGGTCCCAATCAACTGATTCGGGACGGTATTTGCACGCGGAGTTGCGCGCCGTGACCGAGCAGTTGGGAACGAGGGTCCCGCAGTTTTACCTCACTTCGCCAGCTCCTTGCCCCTATTTAGCGGGCAAGATGGAGCGCAAGGTTTTCACGCGTTTGTCTGGAGAAATAGGCAAGTCGGTGAATGACGTGCTCACGCATGCCGGTTTCCGGCGCAGCCAAAGCATCGCCTATCGGCCATCGTGTGAGTCCTGTCATGCATGCGTTTCGGTGCGTGTCGTTGTCGACGCTTTCGAGCCATCCCGCTCTTTCCAGCGCGTCGCTCAACGCAGCGCAGACCTGGTTGGCGAAGTCGTTGATCCGTGGGCTACCGAAGAACAGTTCGCCCTGCTCCGCCGGTATCTGGACACGCGCCATCACGGCGGCGGCATGTCAGACATGACCATGTTCGACTACGTCGCGATGGTCGAGGACTCAGCTGTGGAGACCCATCTGGTTGAATACCGTTACCGGACAGGTGAAAAAGCCGGAGACCTGATCGCTGTCGCCCTCACTGACCTTTTGTCCGACGGTCTGTCCATGGTCTACAGCTATTTCGACCCCTCTCAAGCGCCACGCAGCCCTGGCACCTACATGGTCCTGGACCACATCGAACAGGCGAGGAGCCGCAGCCTGCCTTACGTCTATTTGGGGTATTGGATCGAAGGCAGCCCCAAAATGAGTTACAAAGCTCGATTTGGGCCGCTCGAAGCGCGATTGGGCGCAGGTTGGATCCCCTTGAAGCGGCGCTAAAGTCAACGCACTGTGCTTTCGTGCCATAACCGCGTTGACTGGGCTGCAGTTATCCCAGTTGACGCTTGACCTCCATGCAAATCAGGACCATTTCGCGATGTCGAACAACACGCGCCTCGCCATTCTTGTGGCCGCCCTCGGTTACTTTGTTGATGTCTACGACTTGATCCTGTTCACTATTTTGCGCGTTCCCAGCCTGACCGACCTTGGCGTATCAGGCGACCAGTTGGTAACCGTCGGTACATACCTGCTCAACTGGCAAATGAGTGGATTTCTGATTGGTGGTGTCTTGTGGGGTGTCATAGGCGACAAAGTCGGACGCATCGAACTCCTCTTCGGTTCGATCTTGTTGTATTCGGTCGGCAACATCTTGAATGGGTTCGTCGGTCAATTTGGACCGGGCGTCGATGCCATGCTGTCCCCCATCGACCAATACGCGGCACTCAGGTTTTTCACCGGCATAGGCCTGGCCGGCGAAATCGGCGGCGGCATCACCTTGGTGGCAGAACTCTTGCCCAAACAAACACGCGGTTACGGTACGACGATTGTGGTCGCAACCGGCGTTGCCGGGGCGATCGCAGCGGCGTTGGTCTATGAATATTTTTCGTGGCGTTCCGCTTACATTGTCGGCGGAGTGATGGGATTGGCGCTCCTGTTCCTCCGGCTCTCGGTCGCTGAGTCTGGAATTTTCAAATCGCTCGCAAACCAGGAGCACGTCGCGCGCGGCAATTTCTTCATGTTATTTACATCATGGGACCGCTTCAGCCGTTATGCCAATTGCATTTTGGTTGGACTTCCAATTTGGTACTCACTCGCCATCATCGTCACCTTTTCGCCCGAAATCGCACTAGCACTGGGCGTGGTCGACAAAATCGTCGCGGGTACGTCGGTATTCTGGTTCTATTGTGGCATTACCCTCGGCAGTGTGGCCAACGGGCTCTTCAGTCAGTTCATGCGTAGCCGCAAGATTGCACTCGGTGTATTCCTGTGCGCGCTACTGGTTTCGTTTGCCGTGATTTTTCACGTGCCATTGCACACGGCGCAAGAGTTTTACTCTGTGATCTTTGTGATTGGATTCTGTACTGCGTATTGGGCGATGATGGTCACGGTCGCAGCAGAACAATTCGGCACAAACTTGCGCGCGACCGTCGCAACCTCCGTGCCGAATTTCGTCCGGGGTTTCACGGTGCCAATCACGCTACTTTTCGCCTATATCCGCCCAGACGTTGGCATCGTAGGTGCTGCAGAAGTCGTGGCAATCCTGGTTTCTGCCTTTGCGCTATATGCACTTTTTGCCTTGCGCGAGACGTTCAACGTGGATTTGGATTATCTGGAGACGGATGCCAAGCCGTCAAAGCAGGGACCCTGACATGCAACCATTGCCCCAATCACCGGCTCCCGACTGGCGGCAATACATGCTGCGCGCCGTTATCTGGGTCGCCTTTGTGGGCGCGTTGGGATACGCGGCCGTCAATGGCGGACTGGGGTTCCTCGAGAACGATGTGAGTGTAACCGTCGAGCCGAACAGGGACAGTATATCGCTGGCGGCCCAAGGGCCTGCAATGATTGAGATGAAAATAACACTGCGAAACAATACCAGAAACAAAGTGACTCTCACCGCGCCCACAGCATGCAAAATATTCCGCTGGCAAATTTTCAGCCGCTCGGGCGAGCTCATGCAGAGCAAGATCAATGAGGACTCTTGCCCGGCTTCAGGCGTAGCAGTGGGTCTGCCTTCCGGCGAACAAGTTGAAGAGTTCTATTCAATTCTGCTGAGCCAAACACGTTATCGTCAAGGCGAAGATTACCAGGTTCGTGTCTGGTATTGGGGCTACGAAACCGAGTTTGAATTCAAGGTCGAATGACTAAGCGCGTTCGCGCTCATTCTCGCTTGCACCAAGCGGGTCCGCGATCAGCTTGCGCCCGGATAACGCCGACAGCCAATCAAGCCCCGCACGCAACCGTACGACTTCACCAACCACAATGAGTGCCGGCGCCTTGATACCGCTCGCCCGCACATCGGCATCCGCCCGTCCCAATTCAGTTTCCAGCACTAACTGATTTTGTGTCGTGGCCCCGCTGATGATTGCAACAGGTTCGTGAAGACTGCGCCCTGCCGAAACCAGCTCGGTTGCAATCCGGGCAAGGTGCTTCAGTCCCATGTAAATCACAATGACCGGTGAACCCTCCGCCAGCGCCCTCCAGTTGATCGTGCTCGGCACATTACCGCCCGCCATATGCCCGGTCACGAAAGTTACAGCATGGTTGATGTCGCGGTGCGTTGCGGGAATGCCTGCATAGGCCAACCCGCCAATACCCGAGGTAACTCCAGGAACCACCCGAAATGGCACGCTGGCCGCTACCAGCGCCAAAGCCTCTTCACCGCCGCGACCGAAGAGAAAGGGGTCTCCACCCTTTAGTCTCAGCACGCGCTTGCCCTGCTTGGCCCACTCAATCAATCGCAACGATATGTTGCGTTGCTTTGGACTGGGCTTGCCACCGCGCTTGCCGGCATACTCAATCACCGCTCCCGGCCGCGCCAGCTTTAGTACCGCCTCATCCACCAGAGCATCAAAAACCACAATATCGGCCTGCTGCAACGCGCTCAGCGCGTGCAACGTCAGCAGGCCTGCATCGCCAGGCCCAGCGCCGACAAGCCACACCCAGCCAGGCTCGAACACCGGCAGGTTTGCAGCTTCGCGAACCGACTTCCAAGCAAACGATAGGGTCATCTCACATATCTACATCAACATGAGTTATTAAACAATATCAACAACACAATTTGTACAACAAAGGGCTATCTGGTGTTTCCGTTCCTTCGGTTAAACTCACCCGATGAGCAGAATCCTTGTCCTGATCGCCGCCCTCTTGGGTGTCACCGCATTCATCATATGGATTGTCGGAATTTCCGGCATCACAAATGCTTCATCTGAAGGCTCTGCAAGTCTCGCATACAACGTCACGCTCTTGGTCCTCTTGATGAGTTCACTTGTCCTGGGTTGGCGCGGCAGTGTGAGCCAGGCCTTTCGTTATGCGCTCATCTGGATCGCGCTCTTCTTCGCTTTGCTACTGGGCTATTCCTTCCGAAACGACATGCTGTCCGCATTTCAGCGTGTAGCAGGCGAAGTAAACCCGGCGATGCCGGTCGAACGGTCTGGCTCGGAAGTGGCCCTGCGAAAATCCGACGACGGCCACTTCTACGTTGACGCGGACGTTAACGGAACAAGCATTCGCCTCCTCGCCGACACCGGAGCGACAACCGTTGCCCTGAGCATAACCGACGCACAAAGTGCCGGCATCGACGTCGATCAACTTGACTACAACCGCATGATCTCCACGGCCAATGGGCAAGCGGCCGCAGCCACCATCACGCTCGACGAAGTCCGTGTGGGTTCCATCGTTCGTCAGGATGTCAAAGCCATGGTCACCCGCGGATTGACAAGCTCACTATTGGGCATGAGCTTTTTCAGCACACTGTCCAAAGTTCAAATGGAAAACGACGAACTCATCCTTCGTGACTAAAACTCAAACCGGCACGCTGTATCTGATTGTTGGCCCCTCCGGTGCGGGCAAAGACACGCTCATCACCGCAGCGCGCGACCGCCTGGGTCAAACTCATGTCTTTCCAAAGCGCACGATCACAAGGCCCATTCTGTCGCCCGGGGAAGTTCACATTGCTGCAACGGTGGACTCCTTCACGACCCAGGTGCGAGCAGGCTATTTCGCACTCACCTGGCGCGCCCATGGACTGCACTACGGCATACCAAACTCGATCCTCGATGATATCAAACGCGGAAAACACGTTGTCGCCAACGTCTCGCGCGAAATGATTGAACAGGCGAAGCGGACTTTTAACCCGGTTCAGGTGATCTTGGTGACTGCACCCATCCAAATTTTGTCAACGCGACTCAATTCGCGTGGACGCGAGTCCCCCTCAGACATTACCGGCCGGTTGACGCGTCAGACTGAGATCACTGCGAACACAACCATTGTCAACGACGGCTCTATCGAAACGGCACTAAGTCAGTTCATATTAGCGCTCCAAAGTTGAAAGACGTCAGATGCTCCCCATCCCACGCACAGACCTGAATCCAAACACGCTGGAAAATGAGATATGGCCGCTCATTTCTCCCAATGGATTTCGCGAATACGACGCGCGGTGGCTCTACCCAAAAGACATCAACCTCATCGGCATTCAGGCCCTGGGACTTGGCCTTGCGACTCTGCTTCACGATTTGAAGGTCAAGCCGCGTATCGTCATCGGCCACGACTACCGGTCCTATTCTCTCAGCGTTAAGCATGCCCTCGCGCTTGGCCTCATCAGCGGCGGTGCCGAAGTGCTCGACATCGGCCTTGCTTTGTCACCTGTCGCCTACTTCGCCCAATTCGCACTCGATGCGCCCTGCGTTGCCATGGTCACCGCCAGCCACAACGAGAACGGCTGGACGGGGGTCAAAATGGGCGCTGCCCGGCCACTGACTTTCGGCCCGGAAGAAATGTCGGCGCTCAAACGCATCACCCTTGAGGGCCTTTCCCGCGCGCGCGCCGGTGGAACCTATCAGGTGATCGCCAGCATCCGCGATCAATACATGCTCGATGTCACCAAGGGCAAAAAACTCTCCCGCCCCATCAAAGTAGTCGCCGCTTGCGGCAATGGCACCGCAGGCGCCTTCGCACCCGAGGCGCTCCGGCGTATCGGCGCTGACGTCGTGCCGCTCGATGCGGAACTCGACTACAACTTTCCCCGCTACAATCCCAATCCCGAAGACATGAAAATGCTTCATGCCTTGAGTGAAGCCGTGCGCGAGCATGGCGCCGATGCCGGTCTGGCGTTTGACGGTGACGGTGACCGCTGCGGCGTGGTCGACAATCAGGGCCGCGAAATCTTCGCCGACAAAGTGGGCGTGCTGATCGCCCGGGACATATCGAACCGCACCAAAAACGCCCGCTTCGTCGTTGACGTAAAGTCGACCGGTCTGTTCATGACCGATCCCGTGCTGCTCGCCAACGGTGCGACCACGGATTATTGGAAGACCGGCCACTCCTACATCAAGCGCCGCGCCCACGAGCTCAACGCGCAGGCGGGGTTTGAAAAAAGCGGGCACTACTTCTTCAACCCGCCCATCGGCCGCGGTTACGACGACGGCATCATCTCGGCCATTGCCGTCCTTGAAATGCTTGATCGCGCCGGCAACACCACAATGTCTGAACTCTATGAAGGGCTTCCAAAAACATTCGCGTCGCCAACCATGGCCCCTCATTGCCCTGACGAGCAGAAATACGCGGTCGTCGATGACATCGTCGCCGCCTACACGAAGGCAAAGCAAAACGGCGAAAAAATCATGGGCCTTGCGATCCGCGACCTCGTAACCGTCAATGGCGTGCGGGTTACCCTGGAAGATGGCACCTGGGGCCTCGTTCGCGCCTCGTCAAACAAGCCCAGCCTCGTTGTGGTCGTCGAAAGCCCGGTGTCCGAGGCCCGCATGCGCGGCATGTTTGCGGAAATCGATTCCAGACTTTCGAAATTCCCCCAAGTCGGCGCTTACGATCAAAAACTCTAGGCCAAAAACGCCCACCCCATCCGCAGCGCCGTCAAACACAGAAATACACCGAACACGAACCGCAGCGTTTCGCGAGGCAAGCGGTGGGCAAGTGCCACCCCCCAGGGCGCTGCGGCAAATGTTGTGGGCACGATCAGGCTCAATCCAATGAGACTGACATATCCCAAAGAATAGGGCGGCAAACCCTCAGCGCTCCACCCGTTGAGGATCATGCCTATTGATCCAGGCACAGCGATGATCAAGCCAAACCCCGCGGCGGTTGCGACCGCGCGATGGATGGTTGCGCCATAAAGCGTCATCACCGTCACGCCGAACGTGCCACCGCCAATGCCCATCATGACTGAGAGGCAGCCATTCCCTAGGCCCAGCGCCCACCGTCGATGGTCAACTGGAACCTCGTCGCCCAAGCGCCACTCGTCCCGGCCCAGTAGCATGTACAGACCCAGCAACCCCGCACCGCATGCAAATACCGCCGTCAGTCCTCTGCCGCCAACCTGCCCGGCAAGCCACGCTCCTGCAAATACACCCAGGACGGTTGGCAGAGCCCATTTCTGCAGTATCGGCCAATCCACCGCACCATGCTGATGATGGCTTAACGTAGATCGAATGGAGGTCGGAATAATCGTTGCCAGCGACGTGCCAACTGCGATCGGCATGCGCACACTCTCGTCAACACCAATGATGCCCAATGCCTGGTACAGCACCGGCACCAATACAATTCCGCCGCCAACGCCAAGCATGCCCGCAACGACACCGGCAACCAGTCCCGATGCACTGACACCAGCGGCCAGAGCGATCAGATCGCTGCTGGGCACCGACGCAAATGTAGAGATGCTCACGCTGCAGCGCGCCCGGCCGGCACATCGCGAACATGGTCAAGCGCCGCACGCACGACGTCAAGCCCGGCAACACGCTTGATGGCGTTCTCGCTCAAATGACGCCGGAACGCGCGCGCACCGGGAAGCCCGTTGAACAGACCCAGAATGTGCATGGTCATCACGTTCAGCGGCACACCGATCGCAAGCTGGCGTTCAATATACGGCATGAACGCCTCAACAACCTCAAACCGGGTTCCAGCGCTGTGGTTGGCTCCGAACAGCCGGCGGTCGACGTCCGCCAGCACCCACGGTGTTTGATAGGCCGCGCGTCCCAACATCACCCCGTCCACCTGGGACAAATGCGCCTCTGCAGCATCAAGCGTCAGGATCCCGCCGTTGATGACAATGGTGAGATCAGGCCGCGCGCGTTTCAGGGCATAAACGAGTTCATGCTCAAGCGGCGGCACTTCACGATTTTCCTTCGCCGACAATCCCTTGAGCCACGCCTTACGCGCATGCACGACAAAAGTCTCGCAACCGGCCCGAGACACCGTTTCGACAAAACCAAACAGCGATTGCTCGGAATCGCAGTCATCGACGCCAACACGGCATTTGACGGTCACGGGTATGCGAACAGCCGCGCGCATCGCGGCAACGCAATCCCCCACCAATGAAGGTTCGCGCATTAAGCAGGCGCCGAACGCACCACGTTGAACGCGCACCGACGGACAGCCGATGTTCAAATTGATCTCGTCATAGCCTTCCGCTTCCCCCAACCGTGCACATTCGGCCAGCGCCTTGGCTTCGCTGCCGCCCAGCTGCAACGCGACAGGGTGCTCTGCCGGATCAAACCCGATCAGCCGCGAGCGCGGTCCGTGAATAAGGGCCGGAGTCGTCACCATCTCGGTGTAGAGCCGCGCCCGGCGCGTGAGGATGCGGTGAAAGAACCGGCAATGCCTGTCCGTCCATTCCATCATTGGTGCGACGGCAAATATCGTCTCTTGAACCTTCAACAAATGACCCTACGATTTGCTGTTCCCCTGAGGCCTTCTTAGGGCACACGAGACACGTCCCTGGCAACGACTATTCAACGCAAGTTCACCCGTCGCCGGAGTGCGGTTAACTTACACTTCTCAAGGGAATAGCAGATCCTTACTTCGAAGCTTCCGCCGAGGCATGCACATACACCAGCCGTCCCGCTTTCAGTCCCGGATAGGGGTTGAACGCTTTGCCTTGCCACCACTGCTTGTCCTGGCTGGGCGTTTGGATCTCAAAGTGAAGGTGCGGCACCGGCGCGTTGCCGGACTTGCCGACATAGCCGATCATCTGACCCTGCTCGACGAGCTGGCCTTCTTTCAACTGCCCGGCATAGCGGTCCAGATGGGCATAGTAAAAAATCAGGCGCCCGTCGGCGCTGGTTTGATAAATCGTGATCCCGCCGCGATCGCTGTCGTCGAGCTTGATGATCGTGCCATCAGCCGTGGCGCGCACCGGCGTGCCTTTGGGTGCCATGATGTCGATGCCCATATGCGAGCGGCCGCCGTCACGAGGCGCCCCCCAACTATCCACGAGTTTGGTCCGGGCAACACCTTGAACAGGCACGACGAGTTCGGCGGCGCTCACGCTGGGCATTGCCGACGGCGGCTGCAGCACCATGATTTGGAACGGCTCTTGCGGCGCCCCTATCGACAAGAGCGAGCAAGCGCCCACGCCCACCAGACACAATGCGGTGACTGCCGCCACTTTGTTTTCAGCTTTCATCGCCAAATCAATATCACGCGATGAGCCTGGCGCGAAACGCAACGCCACGCGCATAAAATTAACAGGACCCGCATTAGGCGGTCACGCAACCTCGAGTTGGCAACGCCGTCAGTTCAACCGGATAGTCAGAAGAGTGACTCAACCGTTTATAATCAGAGAAAATTCCCTACGCACAGTTCACATGTCTCTACCTGTGCGCGCTTGACCACACGGCTTGTGGAAAGCAAGTCTAAGCCCTGCAGAGCACGATCTGTTACGGCAATATCTTGGGCAGTGATTCGTGCGTGAGGCGTTTGGGGGCAGCCAGCCTGATGACTCGCGTGGATTCGCTTCGAAGATCAGCGGTGTGGAGAGTGCATGAATGGCTAAAAGGCCCGATCGAACTTCTGTTCCTTACCGGACCGCGATCGTCGTCTTGGGGATGCATCGCAGCGGCACTTCAGCTTTAGCGCGCGTCGTCAACTTTTTAGGCGCAGCCTTGCCCCGCCACCTGCTTCCGGCTGGCGAATCCAACCCGCGCGGCCACTGGGAGCCCGCACCCCTGGTTGCCCTGCACGATCAATTGCTCGCAAGCTTGGATTCATCATGGGATGATTGGCGCGCCCCCGCGCCGCGTTGGCGTGAAACTGAACTGACTGCAAAATTCAGCGGACGCATTCAACAGGCTCTGGACGACGAATACGGCAACGCGCCGTTGTTTGTGCTCAAGGACCCGCGGCTGTGCCGGACGCTGCCGTACTGGATGTCGGTTCTGGAAAAGACCGGCATTCGTACGGCACCTCTGATTATTGTGCGCAATCCTTTGGAGGTTGCAGAATCGTTGCGCGAGCGCGACGGCATCTCATTTGAGAAAGCGATGCTGCTGTGGCTGCGCCATTATCTGGATGCGGAATTCGAAACGCGTCACCTGGCGCGAAACATTATAGCGCTCGATGTGTTGCTCGACGACTGGAAATCGATTGCGGTGCAGTCGGGCGGGCGGTTGGGCCTGACCTGGCCTCGCTCACTTACAGACGCGGCACAAGATGTCCGGGAGTTCCTGGACATGGAGTTGCATAATCACCGTGCGACACTGGCCGAACTTGAGGCGCATACAGAAGTTCCCTCGTGGGTCAAAAGCGCCTACCGGGCGCTGACGCATTTGTGTGATGAGCCGAAAGCAGCCGACCCCAAGCGCGAACTCGACCGCGTACGGCAGGCCTTCGCGGAAAGCTCAAAGGTGTTTGGTGTTGAAGCCTTCGCGCAGACGGTCGCTCTCAAGCAGGCCGAAGCAGCAGTGACCCAAGCCACACGACGCGCGGATGGCGCGGATGAAACGCGCATGGAACTCTCACAAGAGCGTGCCGCTCATAAGGACTTGGCAACCAGGTATGAAGCCTTGGCTACGCGGTCGCGCAAACTGGAGATCGAGCTTCCCACAATTACTGCGCGCGCCACCGAAGCGGAAGCAGCACTCTTGCAATTCCGCACCGAAGATTATCAGAACCGCGCCCTCAACGCCGAAAAACGCGTGGCCGCGCTGATGAAAGACGTGGCCGCGCTGGAGCGCAGCCGCAACGAAATCCAGCAGACGATGGTTCGCGTCACAGCAGACGCCAGCGAACTGAAAGCTATGGCAGAACACGTGAGCAAGCGCACCGAATGGATCGAAGGTGAATTGAAAAAACAGAGCTCGAAATCCGATAAATCAAAGGGGGAAGTTGAGGAAACGCGCTCAAAATTCCTTGCAATGTCAAACGAGTTGCAAGCCGCGGTATCAACCGCGATGGCGGTCACGAAAGAGCTTTCTGTAACCAAGGAGAAGTTGCATGCGCAGGAAAAACGCGCGTTGAAACTGACAGCGGACGCCGCACGGATCGCGGAACTGGAAGCCGATGAGCGCGCAGCTCAAACCGAAATAGCCGAGTTGCGCGCAGAGCTTGCCGAATCGTGGTCGCTTGCCGGCGGACGCTTCGCCGATCCAATGGCGACGCCATCAGAACCAGTCGGCGGCTCCAACCAGTTTGATCCCTCCGATGTGCAAGCACGGGCGCAGCGTGTGGAAGAGGACCTGCGCTTTGAGCGGATGCATGTCCAACAGCTCGAGCGGCGTCTCAACAGTTGGGCCGGACTGGCCAGTGCCGCTTTGCGCAAAGTCACACGGTTGGGCGGCAAACCGGCACCGCAACGCCGCAAGCCCGTTCGGCGATTGGTAGCGCCGCCCGTACCCTCGCGCTAACTTTTCGCTTCCGGTGCGACAACCCGGATATGCGCCTCGCGCAGCTGCTTGGGCAGCGGCTCAGATGGCGCGCCCATCATCAAATCTTCGGCCCGTTGGTTCATAGGGAACATCGTCACTTCGCGCAGGTTTTCCTCGCCCGCAATCAGCATGACAATGCGATCAACGCCAGGCGCTGTGCCGCCATGCGGCGGGGCGCCGAACCGGAAGGCGTTGAGCATGCCGCCGAATTTTTCCTCCACCACTTCGGCCGGGTAACCTGCAATATCGAAGGCCTTGATCATGATCTCTGGGCGATGGTTGCGAATGGCGCCCGATGACAACTCGATACCGTTGCAAACGATGTCGTACTGGAAGGCCGTGATGCCGAGGATCGTTTTGTCGTCCTTGGGGTCGAGCTTCAGGAACGCTTCATGCTCGAAGTTCGGCATCGAGAACGGGTTATGGCTGAAGTCGATCTTCTTTTCTTCTTCGTTGAACTCGTACATCGGAAAGTCGACGACCCAACAGAAATGGAAATCGTAGTTCGTCGCGGCTTTGAGATTGAGCTCATTGCCGATGCGTATGCGGGCCGCACCCGCGAGTTTTGCCGCCGCATCAGGTTTGCCGGCCGAAAAGAAGACAGCATCTCCGGCCTTTGCGCCCGTTGCCTTGGCGATGCGTTGCAGGATGGGTTCGGGAATGAACTTGGCGATCGGACCTTTGCCTGTAAGTTTTCCGCCTTCACTTTCGAAGACGACGTAACCCAATCCGGGCGCTTTCATTTCGGCCCGCGCCCAATCGTTGAGCTTGTCGAAGAACGAGCGGGGCTGACTGCCGGCACCTGGGGCCGGGATCGCGCGCACAACGCCGCCTTGCGCAACGACGGACTTGAAGGCCTTGAACTCTACGCTGGGGTCGGCGAACTCGGCGCTGACGTCGGCGATGACAATCGGATTACGCAGATCGGGTTTGTCGGAACCGTATTTCAACATCGACTCGGCATAAGGAATGCGCACAAAGGGCAAGGGGCTGCATTTCCGGCCATTGGCGAATTGCTCGAAGACGCCGTGCAGCACCGGCTCAACGGCGGCGAAAACGTCTTCCTGGGTGACAAAACTCATCTCCAGATCGAGCTGGTAAAACTCGCCCGGCGAGCGGTCGGCGCGCGCGTCTTCGTCGCGAAAGCACGGCGCGATCTGGAAATAGCGGTCAAAACCCGCCACCATGATCAGCTGCTTGAATTGTTGCGGGGCTTGCGGCAAGGCGTAGAACTTGCCGGGGTGCAGACGTGAAGGCACCAGAAAGTCGCGCGCGCCTTCCGGGCTCGACGCCGTCAGGATCGGCGTCTGGAATTCGGTGAACCCCTGGTCGATCATGCGGCGGCGTAAACTGGAGATCACATTCGAGCGCAACAGGATGTTCTTGTGGATGCGATCACGACGCAAGTCGAGGAAACGGTACTTGAGCCGAATGTCTTCGGGATAGTCCTGCTCGCCGAAAACCGGCAGCGGCAGCTCGCCCGCTTCGGACTGAATTTGCACCTCATCAATGCGAATTTCAATTTCGCCCGTTGCGAGGTCTTTGTTGACAGTGTCGCCAGGGCGCGCGACGACACGGCCCGTGAAAGTCGCTACGAACTCGGCCCGCAAAGTGTCAACCGCCTTGAAGGCCGGACTGTCGGGTTCCACCACGCATTGGGTCAGGCCATAGTTGTCGCGCAGATCGATGAAGATCAACCCGCCATGATCGCGCCGACGATGAACCCAGCCAGAGATGCGGGCCCTGCCGCCCACGCTGGTGGCGCGCAATTCGCCGCAGGTATGGGTGCGATAGCGATGCATGGAAGTTCCTTGAGTTTCTTGGCGGCGACCTGCTAAAGGGCGCCTCTTGTGGCTCTGTGGTCACAACCTGTCAAGACCGCTCCACATGGGCTATAGCACCGTCAAATGGATAGAGTCGTAAACAACAACGATGATCTTGCCGAGGCGTGTGCCCGGTTTGCCGATGCGCCCTATATCGCCATCGACACCGAATTCATGCGCGATACGACCTATTGGCCGAAACTGTGTTTGATGCAGGCAGCGATTCCAGGCTTTGCGGTGGCGATAGATCCTCTGGCGCCGGGCCTCGACCTCAAGGCCTTTTTTGAACTCATGGCCAAACCCGTGAGCATCAAAGTATTTCATGCGGCGCGCCAGGACGTCGAGATTTTCTATCACATGGCGGGCATGATTCCCGCCCCCCTGTTTGATACCCAAGTGGCGGCCATGGTCTGTGGCTTTGGCGACGCGGCGGCGTATGAAACGTTGGTGCGCGAATTGGCGCATGCCCAAATCGACAAGTCGTCGCGCTTCACCGATTGGGCTCGACGGCCGCTATCAGACAAGCAGCTTGATTATGCATTGTCCGACGTGACGCACCTTTGCCGGGTCTATGAGGCACTGACCAAGCAACTGGAAAAGAGCGGGCGCTCGCATTGGCTTGAGGAAGAGCTTGGCGTTTTGCGCGCGCCGGAGACCTACGAACTTAAGCCGGAAGAATCGTGGCGGCGGTTGAAGATGCGCGGCGGCAACCGGCGCTTCACGGGCGTGCTGATGGAAATCGCAGCCTGGCGCGAGCGTTTGGCGCAGGAGCGCAACGTGCCGCGCAGCCGCGTCATGAAGGACGAAGCGTTGTTCGAGATCGCAGCGCAAAGTCCGGTCACGACCGATGACCTCGACAATCTGCGCGGCATCCCGCGGGGCTTTGCCGGCTCGCGCGGGGCGCAGGGTTTGGTCGATGCGGTAAAGGCGGGATTGGCGCTGCCTGCTTCTGCCGTGCCCGACATCGATCGCGGGCCGCCGGTCGCTGTTCCACCGGTCCTTGGGGACATGATGCGGGTGTTGTTGAAAATCCAATGCGAACAGCATGGTGTTGCCCAAAAACTGATTGCGTCATCCTCCGACCTCGACCAAATCGCCGCCGACGACAACGCCGACGTCCCCGCCCTCTCAGGCTGGCGGCGCGAGATTTTCGGGACTGCGGCACTGGAGCTCAAACACGGCCGCATCGCCCTGACGATTCGCGGGCGCAAGCCGGTAGTGGTGGCCGTGGAGGGTTGAGCCTGTGCTGACGGGAAACGACATCGCGGTGTTGTTGGGATTTTTGGCCGCAGCAATCACCTTGGCCGGCTTTGCCGGTATTGTGACCTCAGTTGATCGCAGCACAGCGCAAGCGACGTCCGTGGTCATCGCCTTCAGAATACGGAATATGGTCCTCGCCGCATTCTACATGGCGTTTTTGTCGCTCTTACCCATTACGATTGATGCCTTCGAGATTTTTCCATCAACGGTTTGGCAGTTTTGCTGCATGGCAGCGGCCATAGGCATCGCGTGGATGATTTTCACTGTATTTTCTCAACGCATGCGCATGACCCGGACATCCAGCCAAGGGTTTTCGCTTTCTCTCTTTGTGACCCTCCAATTGATCGCGTATACAGCCATCGCACTCGACCTCGCCGCAGCCGCTGGGATCATTGTGGTCAAAGGCGCATTCTTTGCCAGTCTGTGCCAACTGCTGTTTGTCATGCTTTCGCTGTTTTACCGGATGATCCTTGTCGTCGACCAAGCCGCGCAGGCGAAGTCAGAGGATGCCAATTGACGATGTGGTATCTTATTTTCAAATCCTTGTTGTCCGGCATCATCGTCATGGCTGCTTCCGAGGTCGCCAAACGCTACCCTGCACTTGGCGCGCTGATCGTGTCCTTGCCGATGGTGTCGCTGCTCGCAATCGTCTGGCTCTGGATGGATACCCGGGATACTCAGCGGATCGCCGACCACTCAGAGGCAACATTCTGGTATGTGCTACCGACTTTGCCGATGTTCCTTGCGTTGCCGATGATGTTGCGGTCGGGTCTGAATTTCTGGTTGGCACTGGCAATCTCGTGCGCGCTCACAGCCGCTCTCTATCTGATCACAATCGTAATCGCCGCGCGCTTTGGCGTAAGACTTTGAACTGGGTTGATTTCACGGTTGAAGCAGGTCTAAAAGCTCTCCATCTCGCAATTGCAGCAATCTGAGGAAACCCCTATGTCCATTCGCTTTGACGGAAAAGTCGCCATTGTAACCGGTGCAGGCGGTGGTTTGGGCCGCGCACACGCTCTCGAGCTGGCGCGGCGTGGGGCCAAGTTGGTCATCAATGATCTGGGCGGCACGGTCGATGGCTCGGGTGGATCGTCGGATGCGGCTTTGAAAGTCGTTGAAGAGATTAAGGCGTTTGGTGGAACGGCAATTGCGAATGGCGCTTCGGTGACCGACGACACCGGTGTCGCCGGGTTGGTGAAGCAGACGCTGGAAGCCTTCGGGCGCATCGACATTCTCGTGAACAATGCGGGTGTGCTGCGCGACAAGAGTTTCACCAAGATGGAGATCAAGGACTTCACCTTCGTGCTCGACGTGCATCTTGTGGGTTCGGTGAAGGTGACGAAAGCGTGCTGGGAGACAATGAAAACCCAACAATATGGCCGCATCGTCATGACCACCTCGTCGTCCGGGCTTTATGGAAATTTCGGCCAGTCGAATTACGGCGCGGCAAAACTGGGTCTTGTCGGCTTCATGAACACATTGAAGCTCGAAGGGCAGAAGGACAATATCCGGGTTAACGCGCTGGCACCCGTTGCCGGTACGCGCATGACCGAAAACCTCATGCCACCAGCGGCCCTGGAAGCACTGAAACCCGAGTTCGTCACGCCGGGCGTAATCTATCTGGTCAGCGAAGACGCGCCGACAGGTGTGGTTTTGGCCGCAGGTGGTGGCGCCTTTGCTGTGGCGCAGATTTTCGAATCCAACGGCGCCTTCCTGGGTCAGCAAAACCTGACCGCGGAAAGCGTCGCCGAGAACTGGTCGAAGATCTCGGACATGACGGGCTCAAAAGCCTATTTCATGGGCGGCGAGCAGACTCAAAAGTTTTTCGCGCGCATCAGCGGAAACTAGGCATCGTTGCCGCACGCCACACAGGAAAGAGGTTTGCACCCAGCGTGCCGTCGGCGGTGAAAGCGGCACGTGTTCGCCCGATCATAAGCCCCGCGATGGCAATCAATACGCTGGCGATCATGACGTAATCGAGTAAACGCTTGAGATCTGCCTTCGTCGCGGAACCTTCGGGCGTTTTGACTGTCGCGATGACGCCAAGGAAATCTCCCGCACTTTTGGCCAGTAATTCATAAGCATGCACAAGCAGGCCCACGAACCCGTCATAGACGAACGACGTGCCCGCAATGCTGCCGCCGCCAAGCCAGCCATAAACCACATAGCCACTGATCGCCGCGAACGGCAGGAACACAAGCAGGGCCAAGCCGACAAAGCGCGCAAGAGCGACACCAATTTCGCCGCCCACAAGATCAATAACGCCGGCCATCACTGTAAGCGAGGCAATCAGTCCAACGAAGAACAGCATCAGCGCCAACGTCACGTCTGCGACTTGCCACAGCGGGATTCCGTATATGCCATTGGTGATGCAGGCGATCACCAACGCGGAGATTGCATAGCCGACCCATGCGCGTCCGAAGTCCTGAAAGACGGCAGCCATTGATGCCAGAATTCCACCAGACCCTCTGTACTCGGTTGGTCGCGTCGCCATCGCTAGTGCCGCCCTTTTGTTGGTGAAGGTCAAGAAGCGTACGGATTCAACCCGGAATGGTAAAGTACAAGATTGGCTTCAGGCGTTGAATTAAGGCTCGTGGACCCTTTTCTGACATACGCGAGCAGGTGCAATACGCGCTCTGGCAATCGCCTCTCGCGCGAATATCAAAGATTCGCGTGTCAGCTTCTCTGAGGATCGGTGATCATTGCGGCGTTGGCTCCCCCGCGCTTTTTTAGTTCCCCGGCGCAAAGACGTTCGATTTCGGGCATGTGGGCTTTGAAGGCTGCGGGATTGCTCGACACAAACCACCGCAGTGCGAGCGCTACGCGAAGCCAGCCGGGCGCAAGAATTATGCGCTTGCGTTTGATGACACCACTGACAATGGCGTCTACTGCCATTTTAACTGGCGCGATGGCCCTTAAGGGTCCCGGCAAATGCTGACGCATGAATGTGAAAGCGCTGTGCTCACCTCCGGTCCGCACGAGATCTGTGTCAAGCCAACCGAAATAGGCGACGCCGACATCGATGCTCAAATGCGCGACTTCGGCTCTGAATGTGTTGCAGAGGTTTTCAGTAGCACCCTTGCTGGCGCCGTAAGCCGCCATGCCGGGCGGTGCAGATGCGGCGGCCATCGAAGCGACGCCAAGGAAGTAGCCTTTAGACTCCATAAGATGCGGAAGCGAGGCCTGAATGGCGTTGAAGGTGCCTTCGACATTGACCGCCATCACCCGGCGAAAGTGATCCGGTGACATCGTGCGCAAGAGATCGAAGTTTGAAATACCGGCGTTTGAGACCACAACGTCGATACTGCCAAAACGCTCACGCGTTCCTTCGAAAGCGCTGCCCATCGACACACGGTCCGTGACATCGACTTCGAAGGCGATGGCGCCTTCACCAATGGCTTTGGCGTTGCGGCGCAGCAAATCGCCTTCAAGCCCCACGAGAGCGACTTTGTAGCCTTGGTTGGCGAGCGCTTTGGCAACGCCCGCGCCGATGCCGCGTGCAGCGCCTGTGATGATGGCAACCTTCACAAACCCAGCACCATCTTCGCCATGATGTTGCGCTGGATTTCGTTAGAGCCCGCGTAGATCGAGGCTTTGCGCAAGCTGAAGTAATACGGAGCGGTGGTGACGGCATAGTCGGGCTGTGGCCAGGGCTCGTTGGTCTTGGCCCAGGGGTTTTGCACAAACGGCATCGCCGAATACTGCACCGCTTCCAGGGCGAGTTCGGTGATGGCCTGTTGAAGTTCGGTGCCCCGCGTTTTGAAGAGCGATGACTCCGCTCCAGGACGCTGTCCGGTCGACATTTTCGAGAAGAACCGCATTTCGGTGAATTCGAGCGCCCGAAGCTGGATTTCGACGTCCTCGATTTTGCGGCGAAACTCGCTGTCGTCGATCAGCTTGCTTCCGTTCGAATCTTCGCTCGCGGCAATCGTACGCACCTTTTTGAGCGAGCGCTTCAGACCAGGCGCATAGGCGTTGCCCCGTTCAAACTCGAGCAGATACTTGGCATACGTCCAGCCCTCGTCCTGCTTGCCAATCAGATTTTCCTTGGGCACGCGAACATTGTCGAAGAAAACCTGATTGATCTCCTGCTCACCTTCCGGCGGACCATCAATGGTGATGATGGGTCTGACTGTGATGCCTGGCGTTTTCATATCGATCAGGATGAACGAGATGCCTTGTTGTGGCTTTTGTCCCGGCGTCGTGCGCACAAGGCAAAAAATCCAATCGGCCCATTGCGCATGCGTAGTCCAGATTTTTGAACCGTTGCAGATATAGTGATCGCCCTTGTCTTCGGCGCGCATTTGCAAGCTTGCGAGGTCGGAGCCCGAGCCTGGTTCGGAATAGCCCTGGCACCACCAGATGTCGGATGACAGGATTGACGGGAGGTGCTGTTTTTTCTGTGTGTCGTTACCGAAGGCCATGATGACGGGAGCGACCATCTTCAAGCCCATCGGGCTGACGATCGGCGTTCCGGCTGCAGCCATCTCAATGTCGAAAATGTACTTCTCGTTAGGAGTAAATTTGGCGCCGCCATGTTCCTTGGGCCAGTTCACCGCCGCCCAGCCGCGATCGTTCAGCGCCTTTTGCCATTTGATCTGACCCGCCTTGTCGAGATAGCCATTTTTGGAAAACGACATTTTGCGGCGCAAATCCTCGTCGTATTTTTCGGCAATAAAGGCGCGCACATCGTCGCGGAACTTCAGGTCCGCCTTGTTGAAGCTCATGTCCATGCGCCGTTGCTCCTCAAATTTTTTCAAGAATTTCGATACCCGGGCGGCCATCGAGAACAGCGCCGAGTTTGGGCCCGGCAGCGGCCATATGCGCCGTCGTGCGGTGGCCGGCAAGATCGGCGTCGGTCTTGTATTGCTCCATGACGATGTAGGTAGAGGCATGGCTCTTGGATTTGAAGACTTCGTATTGGATCACGCCAGGCTCGTCCTTGTTAACGCTGATCTGCAATTCGCGGAAAATGGTTTCGAATTCAGCTTCCATGCCTGGTTTGATTTTCAAGGTCGCGACGATGCCGATAGTCATAGGGTTCTCCTGATGCGAATAGTAAGGTGCACCCAATAAACAAGAGTGCGTGATCAAGCACAAGTGCGGTCGTTACCGCCCTTTGTAGTTGCCGGGTCGCTTTTCGAAGAACGCGTTGACGGCTTCGGCGTGGTCTTCGGTGTGGTGAGCCAGCGCCTGCATGGCGGCGGAAAGTTCCATGATGTTGTCGAAGCTGACCGATTGGCCTTCGCGCAACAAACGTTTGGTCATGCGCAAAACGTCGGGTGGCTGCGCGGCCATGCGATTGGCGAGTTTCATGGCTTCGTCCTGCAGCGTCGCTGCCGGAACGACTTTGGACACCAGACCCCATTGCAACGCGGTTTGCGCGTCGATGGTCTCGCCGGTGTAGAGCAGCTCGGAGGCGCGGGCCATGCCGATTACGCGCGGCAACAGCCAGGCGCCGCCATCGCCTGGGATCAGCCCGATCTTCAAAAACGTGGCACCGAAGATGGCCGTATCGCTGGCGATGCGAGTGTCGGCGAGACAGGCGACATCGTTGCCCAAACCGATAGCGGGGCCGTTGACTGCGGCGATAACAGGCACTTCAATGCCCCAGATACTGCGAACGATTTTGTGGATTCCAGTGCGATAGCGTTCGCGGATAGAGACCCCGGGACCGGCGAAGGCGCCCCCCTTCTCGCGCATGGCTTTGACGTCGCCGCCGGCCGAGAACGCTTTACCTGCACCGGTCAAAATGACCGCGCGGATGGAGCGATCACCATTGATACGCGCCGCAGCAGCAGCGAACGCATCACCATCGCCGTCATGCCCTAGCGGGTTGCGGGTCTCGGGACGGTTGATTGTCAAGACTGCGACCGGACCGTGTGTTTCGATAAGCAAGACTTCGTTCATGACTGTATCCTTTGAAATTCACTTGTTTACACCACCGTAACCATGTGCGCGGGTTGCGCAAGCGATGGCTTTTCAATGACAGGCATCCCTCGTTACCGGCCAGTGTTCTTTAATGGATTTAAGGCACGATCATGGGCTCTTGAATTGTTCCAGGTTCATCCGGGTCCGGCTAAAAATGCAGCGTGCGCCTGCCACCGCTTTTATCGTTGAGGATCGGCTGCCTGACGGTGGCCCGGGTCTGGCTGCACGCGCATTGAAACTTCAGTTCGAACAGTTCTACGTGGTGTACAAAAACAATACGCCCACCGCTTTTGCGATGCCCATTTTTTCGCTCATTATCAGTATCATGCTGCTTGAGTGGGTTCCGTTCACTCATCTGGCGTGGTGGGTTGCAGCGCTTACCGTGGTTTGCGGCGCCCAGGGTGCGCTAAACGCGCTGTACAAGCGATCACCGACGCGCGAAGCAGACACGCCACGATGGATCGCCGCCTATGTCACCGCAATCGTGATTTTCAGCATTGTGTGGATTGCACCAGCCTTTTTGTTTTGGAGTTATTGCGGCGACCTTGGGCACTTGTTAATTGGCCTCGTGATGGCGTGCTCCATCGCGGGATCCGCCGCGACAATGTCACCCTGCCCGCCCTTGGCAGCCGCATCGCTGATCCCCTACGTGATCGCTTTGATGGTCCCGCCATTGTTCGCAGGAACAGCGTTCTACTACTTACTTTCGGCCTTGGGTCTTGGCTTCAGTTTGTTTATGCTGCATTTGGCACGCCAAGTTTTTCTGACAACGCGCGATATGTTGACGTTGCGAGAAGACAAAAACAGTTTGATCGAGCAATTGACCGCTGCCAAGTTCGAGTCCGACAAAGCACGCCTCAGGGCTGAAGCCGCCAGTCAGGCCAAGTCTGAGTTCCTGGCAAATATGAGCCACGAACTTCGCACACCGCTGAACGCCATACTGGGCTTTTCCGACATCATGAAGGGCGAAGTTTTTGGCTCGCTTGGCTCCACCCAGTATTTGGAATATTCTGAGCACATTCACACCAGCGGACATCACCTTTTAGGGCTGATCAACGACATTCTGGACCTCTCCAAGATCCAGGCCGGCCGCTTCTCGGTGCGCGCAGTTGAGCTCAATATGCGTGAAGCCGTTCACAATGCGCTGAAATTATTTGAAACTCGCACCCTTGACGCGCGCATCAATTTCAAAACAGACGTCGAAAAAGATCTGCCGCTATTGCTCGCCGATGAGCGCGGCATGCATCAGATTCTTCTCAACCTGCTTTCCAACGCGGTGAAATTTACGCCTTCTGGCGGAACGGTGACCGTTTTTGCCAGACGCGCTTCAAACGGCGGCATGGATGTGGGTGTTGCCGACACCGGCGTGGGCATTGATCCCAATGACGTCGATGCAGTGTTTGAAGCTTTTGGTCAGGGCCGCCACGACATCGCCACCAGTGAGAAAGGCACGGGCCTTGGCCTGCCGATCGTGCGCGGGCTCGTTGAAGCGCATGGGGGCACAATCAAACTCGACACCCACCTCGGCAAAGGCACGACGTTCACGTGCTGGTTCCCACGCGAACGTCTGACGGCACCCCAGCCGGTACCGATCAGGCTGGCGGCGGTGTTTTAATCCAGACTGGCGTAGCGTTTGAGGTGGTGGTCGACGTTGCCGAACATGGTGTCGATCATCGTCAGGCGCTTGAAGTAGTGACCGATGTTGAGCTCTTCAGTCATACCCATGCCACCATGTAGCTGAACCGCCTGCTGGCCAATGAAACGGCCGGCTTTGCCAATCTGGACCTTGGCCGCTGACGCCGCTTTCTTGCGCTCGGTGTCGTTTTCATCGAGTTTCAGATTCACCATGTAAGTGATTGAAACCGACTGCTCGTAGTGCATGAACATGTCGACCATGCGATGCTGAAGCACCTGGAACTTGCCGATCGCAACCCCAAACTGCTTGCGGGTCTTGCAATATTCGACGGTCGCATCGTTCAGCACTTTCATGGCGCCAATGGCCTCAGCCGAGAGGGCCGCGATGCCTTCGTCCACGACGCGCTCAACCAATGGCAAACCATCGTCGGCCTGGCCGACCAGCGCGTCAGCACCCAGCGCGACATTCTCAAACGTAACCTCGGACGCGCGCAACCCATCGACCGTTGGATAGTCGCGGCACGAGACGCCTTTGGCCTTCTTGTCGACCACGAAGACAGAAACCCCTTTTTCGTCGCGCTGGCCGCCGGCGGTCCGCGCAGTGACGATGAGCGTGTCTGCCCACGGCGCACCGATGACGACGGCCTTGTGGCCGTTGAGCGTGTACCCGGCGCCGCTTTTCTTCGCTGTGACCGTTAGGTCAGCCAGGTTGTACCGCCCCTGCGGTTCGGCAAAAGCGAAGGCAAGGACACGCTTGCCTTCGATGATTTCAGGAATGAGTTTTTCCTGTTGAGCCTTCGACCCACCATGGCGCAAGAAGCCGCCGCCCAGTACCACGGTTCCCAGATAAGGCTCGACCACCAGGCCGCGGCCAAACTCTTCCATGATGATCATGGTGTCGATCGGGCCGCCGCCCAGACCTCCCTGTTCTTCGGTAAACGGTGCGCCCAGCAGACCCAGTTCGGCAAACTTCTTCCAGTTGTCGCGCTTCCAGCCGCTCTCGCTTTTGATGATGGCGCGGCGCGGCTCAAAGCCGTAGTCGTTCTGGACGAATTTCTGAACGCTGTTGCGCAGCAGGTTTTGTTCTTCGGTAAATGAAAAGTCCATGAAAGGTCCTGAATGGCTTGATGTTGACCGTGTCTTAGAGGCCCAGCACCATCTTCGCAATGATGTTGCGCTGAATCTCGCTCGAGCCACCGTAGATCGTCGTGCGGCGGGTAAGGAAATAGTTCTGGCCAGCGCCATGGGAATAGTCGGGGCCCGGCACGTACTCGTTGGTCATCTTGTCGTGAGCAAACGGGCGGTATGGATTGCCGTAATAAGCGATGGCTTCAAGCGTGAGTTCGGTCAACCGCTGTTGAATGTCGGTGCCTTTGATCTTGAGGATCGAGGCTTCCGGACCATGCCCACCTTTCGACTCGCGCGCCAGCGTTCGCAACTCGGTGAACTCCAGGGCCAGCAGATCGATCTCAAGCTCGGCGATGTTACGCGAGAAGTCCGCGCCATCGAGCAACGACTTGCCGCCATCCTGCTCGGCAGCGGCGATTTTCTTCAGACGCTCAACGCCGCGCTTGGAGCGGGCGACACCGGCAATGCCCGCGCGCTCGTGACCCAGAAGGAATTTCGCGTAAGTCCAGCCCTCGTTTTCTTTACCGATAAGATTCTTCACCGGAACCTTTACATTGTCGAGAAAAACCTCGTTGACCTCGTGCGCGCCGTCCATGGTTATGATCGGCCGCACGGTGACGCCGGGCGTTTTCATGTCGATCAACAGGAATGAAATACCTTCCTGCTGCTTCGCCTTCATGTCGGTGCGCACGAGGCAAAAGATCCAGTCGGCATATTGAGCGAGTGTCGTCCAGGTCTTTTGACCATTGACGATGTAGTGGTCACCTTCGCGCAACGCAGTCGTTTTGAGCGAAGCAAGGTCGGAGCCCGAGCCCGGCTCGGAATAACCCTGGCACCACCAACTCTCTCCCGACAGGATTTTCGGCAGGTACTCTTTCTTTTGTTCTGCGTTACCGTATGTGTAAATGACGGGGCCCACCATCGCGAGGCCAAAGGGCAAGGTTCCCGGCGTGTCCGCGGCTGCGCATTCCTCACCGAAAATGTATTTCTGGGTCGAGTTCCAGCCGGTGCCACCGTACTCCTTCGGCCAGGACGGTGCGACCCAACCCTTGTTGTAAAGGACGCGGTGCCAGGCAAGAAAATCATCCCTGCCGCCATATTCGTTGCGTGACTTTCCGCGCACCTGCGGCGGAAACTTTTCGGCGATAAAGTCTTTGACTTCGGTGCGAAAGGCTTCGTCGGCTTGGGTGAAGTCAATATTCATGGCTGCGTCCTTGGTTTGCCGTTGGCGCTGATGATAGCTTTCGGCGGGCCAGATTCAATGCGCATCTTGTGGACGGGCGCCTGGGGTATTAACACCTGACCTATGCTTGAACCCATAGAAAGCCCCTGCGTCAAGGTCTGCTCCATTGACGCTACGACCGGTTGGTGCCTGGGATGCGGACGATCCATGGCTGAGATCTCGGGCTGGAGTTCACTGACACCCCAACAGCGCCGGGCAGTGGTGGACGCGCTGGAACACCGCAAGGCAACGATCCCCGAACGCGAAACGCGCTCACGGAATTTCAGGCTGCCGGGATCATGAGCGGACGCGTCATCGCCGTCAGCCGCAGCAGTTCGCACACGATGTCGAAACCCGTATACCAACGCATCCAGCTGCTTACGGGTTTGGGTGTCGAGGGCGATGCGCATTCGGGCGTGACGGTCAAGCACCGCTCGCGCGTCGCCCGCGATCCAAGCCAGCCGAATTTGCGTCAAGTTCATCTGATCCATGCCGAGCTGTTTGACGAGTTGCGCGCGAAGGGGTTCGACATCGCGCCAGGCATGATGGGCGAGAACGTCACGACGCGCGGCGTTGTCCTGTTGGCGCTGCCGCGCGGCACGCGATTGCATCTGGGGACAAGCGCAATCGTCGAGATCACCGGCCTGCGCAATCCGTGTTTCCAGCTCGACGGTTTGCAGGCAGGCTTGATGGAAGCGACACTTGATCGCGATCCCGACCGCGGACTGATCCGCAAAGCGGGCGTGATGGGTGTTGTCATCGCTGGCGGCGAGGTTTCCTCAGGCGATAACATTGGCATTGAGCGACCGGCAGGGACGCATGACGCGCTGAAACCGGTGTGATTCACCTCGCCACCCACTCCAGCTATCACCTCGTCTTCGACGCGCTGGCGTGGGCGGCAGGGATGGGCGTGGGAGTAGCACTCTATCGTTGGCGCTTGGCGGAGATGACGGCGCAAGTCGCGCGTGTAGCGGACGGCGGGTATTTCGCTTGTCTTGCCACAGGCGCGATCACGGGCGCCTATATCAGCGGCTCGTTCACATTGTGGGGCCAGGGCGTGTTTGCGTTGGCGCATTCGATCGTGGGTGCGCTCGTCGGCGCCATCATCGGCGTCGAGATTTACAAGGCCCTGCGTGGCATTCGGATATCGACGGGAATTGTGTTCGTCGGACCGTTTGCGGCGGGTGTCGCGGTCGGGCGTTGGGGATGCTTGTTCGCGGGATTGCCGGACCAGACCTATGGCATCGCGTCGTCGTGGCCCTGGGGAGTTGACCTCGGCGACGGCATCGCGCGCCATCCGGTGCAGATCTACGAATCGCTGGCGATGGCGGCATTCGCCATGGCGTTCGCGGCGGGTCTTCATTGGCGCGCACCGTGGGCGATCACTCACGGATTCTATTGGCTGGCCATCGTCTATGGCGCTCAGCGGTTTGCGTGGGAGTTCCTGAAGCCCTATCCCACGCTGATCGGGCCGTTCAACCATTTTCACCTGATATGCGCAGGCCTTGTGATCTATGGCGCGGCGATGATCGGCAGCTCGAAGAGCACCGCGCGGAAAGGTTTGTAACTTGCCCTGGGAGCGCGGGCGTCCGAGGCTGTGAAGGAATGTCACGCGGAGGCGCGGAGAACGCGGAGAGTGACAGATTTCGCGCGCAAATCTCCGCGGCCCCGCGCCTCCGCGTGATTTCTTCACACGCTCTCCCGCCCGCTCTTTCTTCTTTGCATTTCTTAAGGCGGGCGGGACGCCCGCGCTCCCAGGGTTAGCCCTTTCTATGATAGGGTAGACGAATGAATAGACCTATTATTCTCAAAACCTCGACCGTGCTGCCGGTCCGCAAATCTGCGCCCTATCTGTTCCATGCGCAGACAACGAGCCTGTGCGAGGTGTGCCTCAGACTGGTGCCGGCAAAGATTCTGATCGAAGGCAACAATGTCTTCTACCAAAAGCGCTGCACTAACCACGGTGTGCAAAAGACGCTGATCTCGAGCGACGCCGCCTACTGGAAAAGCTGCAAGGATTATCTGAAGCCGGGCGACCGGCCGTTGGCGCCGCAAACGCATACCGCGCGCGGCTGTCCCTATGATTGCGGCCTGTGCCCAGATCACGAGCAGCATTCATGCCTTGCGATCATCGAGGTCAACGAGGCGTGCAATCTGTCGTGCCCGGTTTGCTTTGCGGATTCGTCGGTGAAGCGCACGGGTCATCGCGACTTAGCGACAATCGAAAGGATGATGGACACGCTGGTCGCGAGCGAAGGTGAACCTGACCTTCTGCAAATTTCGGGCGGGGAGCCCACAATCCACCCCCAGTTCTTCGATATCCTCGACGCGGCGAAGCGGCGGCCGATCCGCCATTTGATGATCAACACCAACGGCATCCGCATCGCGCGCGAGCCGGAGTTTGTGGCGCGGTTGGCGACCTACATGCCGCGCTTCGAAGTCTATCTGCAGTTCGATTCGCTCAAACGCGAAGCGCTGATGAACCTGCGCGGCGCCGACCTGCGCAGTGTGCGGCAACAAGCTCTCGAAGCGCTCGAGATGCACAACATCTCGACGACGCTGGTGGTGACGCTGAAAAAGGGCGTCAACGATGGAGAGGTCGCGGACATCGTACGCCATGCGCTTGAATGGCGCTGCGTGCGCGGGGTGACGCTGCAGCCTATTCAGGACGCGGGACGTAACGATGGCTTCGACCCGAAAGCGCATCGCGTGTTGCTCTCTGACGTGCGGCGCGAAGTGGCCAAGGCCGGCATCTTCGCGCTCGAAGACATGATCCCACTGCCCTGCAATCCCGAGGCGATTTCAATCGGCTATGGCTTACGCGACGGCAAGTCAGTGGCGCCGATCACATCATTGATCCCGCGCGAGGTGCTGGTGGAGGCCACGCCGAACACGGTAACATTCGAAGCGTATCCTGAATTGCGCCGGCGCATATTTGATCTGTTATCGCTATCGACAGCCGCCGCCGACACATCCGACAAGCTCGCCGCCGTGCTGTGCTGCCTGCCGCAGGCCGCCGTGCCGCAACACATCGGCTATGAACACACATTCCGCGTCGTCATCGTGCAATTCATGGACCGCTTCAATTTCGACCTCGGCGGCGTGAAACGCAGCTGCGTGCATTTCGTGGAGCCCGACGGAAAGATCTATCCTTTCGACACGTTCAATACATTCTACCGAGAGGGCGCCGCAGGGCGCGCTGCGTTGAGACGGGTTCCGTCATGAGTGCCCATGACCCCATTGGTTACCTCCGCCGCTTCGCCGGACTGATCGTCATCATGTTCGGTGTCTTTTTTTTGGCGTTCGGCGGTCTGTGCAGCGCCGTGTTCTTGCTGTCGTTTTTTGCCGAAGGTGACTTGATCAATCTGGGATTCGCACTGATGGTCGGCGTGCCGACGGCGCTGGTTGCTGCCATGACCCTCTCAATCGGACGTGCACTTTGGAGAAAGAGATGACAACACAACCCCCATCAAGCGGCGGTGAAGTGCGCCGCCTCATCGGCCGCACCCTGCTTGCGCTGGGCGGGATCTGGATGGCTTTGTCCGGACTTTGCAGCGGCGCTTTTCTGATCACCATGCTGCTCGATGATCCGCATTTCCAGGAAATTTTGAGTATTGCTCTGATGATTTTGCTGGTGGGCGGGTTTTCCGTTGGCATCGGGTTCTTCGTCTACATTATAGGACGCGGGCTGGCGAAGTGATGAGCCATGCGGACCACAGTACGGCGTTTCCCATGCCGGTGCGCTATTTCCTGGCAAAAGCGGAACACTATCTTCAGCGTGGCGACATCGTGCTGTTGAAGGGTAAGGTGTCACTTTATTCATGGGCAGTCCGCTGGTGGACGGGTTCGCAGTTTAGTCATGCCGCATTGGTGTTCTCGGTACCGCACCCCGACGAAGGATTCGAACGCACATTTTTGATCGAGGCGTCGTTCGACGGCGTTGACATCACAGACCTGAAACACTACGCGCGCGATCTTTCGCTGCTTTATGATATCGCAATCAAGCGCTTCGAGCGGCCATGGGTGACGCGGGAGGTTCAAAACTCCGTGCGCGGACACATGCTGAACTACATCAAGGCGAATTATGATTATTGGACAGTGCTGGCGCTGGCGCGCCGGCTGTTCGGTTTGCGCCGCCCGCCTGTGGACATCGATGTGAAAGCGGCGCGGCGCAAGGCATTGTGGCGGCGCCAACCGCCGTCGAGTTTCGTGTGCTCGGGATTTGTACAGTATGGATTTTTGAGTGCAGTATCGCGTTTGATCGAGACCAAAAGATTGCCGCGCGAGGCGATCAACGACGCGATTTTTAAGGCCGGCATGACAGCGAACGCGTCGCCGGAAGAAATTCTTTCGACGACGCCCGAAGACTTGGCGCAGTCGGCCAATCTCAGCTGGAAATATGCGATTCGTTCGGGGCGCGTGCACCGGGTCGAGAGCTATGATGACGTGAAAGCAATCTTTCAGGAGCGGTAAACGTGTGACGCTCGACACGAAGGCGCGTCTGCCGCGATCCCGTCACAATGCCGTCCAACGGGCGACGTTTTTTGGGGGCCAAGTGCCGGGACCTGAGATCGAAAGGCCCGCCGCATGACGTCCCTCACCCGCCCGCTTGGTTACATCGCGTTGACTTACTGGTTCGTGTTCTGGCTGCTCAACGGCCTCGACAAGTTCATGCACGGCGTCAGCGTCACAATCCTGGGTCAACCGCTGTTCACCTGGTTCGGCAAAAACCGCCTGGAACAGTTCGAAAAATATTTCGACAGGATGGAGATCCCGCACGATGGCATTGGCCCGCTGCTGGGAACCTGCGGCGTGCTGGAACTGGGCGTTGCGGCCTTGTTTGGAATGACGCTTCTGGGCACGCGCAACTTTGAGCACTGGCTGGGCGCCGCCTTTTCCTCCTGCGCGCTGATGTTTATCGGATTCAGTGCGTGGGATGTGGTCGCGGGCGACCGCGCCGAGTTGTTGGAGCACGGCACCTATGTTGGCGTCGTCTTTATGACCGCAGCCTTTCTTGTCGTGACCCAGTTCAAGCCGCTTGCCGTTATGGGCAGAAGCGGCTCACGTGCAAGACCAGTCGCATTTGCCTCGTGAATACTGAGCGTTAAGCATCGAAATTGTGTGCAGGCGTCCACGGCGCACAATCCATAGCGTGAAGCGTTCTTGTGACAGCCACTGAGAATCACGCCGCGCGTTAGGTATTTGCGCTGCTTTGCATTGACGGTTCTTCGCTAAATTCGTCATATTTCACTGAGACTTAGAGGTCAGACCTCTGACAGTAAAATAACGAGTTTTGGGGAGTTCCAGGGTATGACGACCGCGCTTTCGCGTGCCGTTTTCGACGTGTCCTTTTCTCGTTTGCGTACGGCCTTACTGGCCGCAGCGTCTACGTCTTTGCTGGTGGGGTTGAGCGGGTCCGCGCAGGCGGCTTCGTGTGCAACAACAGCGGGAGCCGACAGCTGCATCATTACACTGTTTGACGTCGGCGACCTTCAAAATGGGCAAGCGGACGTTGATACAATCCGGTTCAACGACCCAGTCAATCCGCTTAGCGTATCGGCCAACCAGTTTGGAACTGGCACGCCGCCGATTGTGCCGGTTACGTTTTTCAATTTCGAAGCCGCAGAGGTTGTCGCAGGCTCAATTTTGACAATTACCGATACCAGCCTTGCTACCACCGTTCATTTTACGCAGTCGCTGACTTGGACAGTGACAGGCGTGCTGTCGATCGGTGGAACAGGACTTGATGCGATCGGCAATTCGAGTGCCGTGACCGTGAACGGCAATCTGGATGTCAACGCGAATGAAACGATCGGAAGTCTGGATGGAAGCGGCGTCGTAAGTCTTTTTGGCGCGTCGGTTTTGACTGCGGGTGGAAGCGCGGCTACGAATCTGACGTACTCCGGTTTCCTTTCGGGAACTGGTGGATTTACCAAGGCCGGAACTCGGAAGCTGACACTCACAGCCAATAGTGGATTTACCGGAAATACTACGGTGAGCGGTGGTACACTGGAAATCGCGAATGCCGGGGCCATTGATCAGTCCTCATCGGTCACCATCACTAGTGGCGAACTGACAGGCATCGCCAATTACACCATCAATGCCCCGCTCACCATCACCGCTGGCCGCCTCACCGGCAACGCCATCATCAACGGCTACGTCACCAGCAACGGAGGCCTGCAACCTGGCAATACCTCCATCCCACCTGGCGGGACGGTCGAAAATCCGGGCCAGGACATGGGATCGATCAGGATCAACGGCAACTACACCGCGACCGGCACGGGCGCATATACCGGCATGTTCATCAACATCGACGCCGCAGCACCCGCCGGTGGAACGCCCGGCACAACGCATGACTTCCTGGACATCAACGGCGACATCACCGGCACGATCCCCACAGGGTTCTCGGTCGCCTCGTTTCTCGCCGCTCCAACGGGCGCAGCGACAACTGGCAACGGAATCCAGGTGATCCGGGTCACGGGCGCAAGTTCAGCCAATGACTTCAAACAGAATGGGGCGCTCAATGCTGGCGAGTATCAGTACCTGTTGAAACATGTTCCGGACTACGTGGGAGGGGGAGGAGCCGACGGTTTCTTCCTGCACTCCGCCGCCCGCGATGAAATTGTCGCGCAGGCAGCCATCCTGTCGTCCGGGCAATCGATGGTGCGCAATTGCCATCGCGACGATCAACGCATTCCCGACAGTCCCAAAGGCGCCACGTATGGCCGCGCCTGGGTCGGCTATCGCCAGGGTTCGACAGATTTCGGCACCGATACCGGCATTGACGCCAGTGCCGACTTCAGCTGCACGACCGGCGGCATGGATTGGCGCATGGGCCACGGCTGGTTCGGCGGCGTTTCGGGTGGGTTCGGCAGCGTCACGGGCGACGTGCAAACCCCAGCCGGCAACGGCAGCATCGAAGGCAACTCGCGCGCGATAGAGGCGTTTGCGTCCTTCACCAGCAGCGCGCTGTTTGTCAACCTGTCCGGCGGCTACGTCGACATGGACTGGATTTTCAACGGCGCCTTGATGCCGGCCATCGCGGCTAAGACGTCAGGGTTCCTGGGCTCGGCCCAAGCAGGCGTCGCGCTGGACCTTGATCCCTTGGCGGTCAAGTTGATTGGCGGCCTCAGCTATGATGGCACTGAATGCAGCGACGCATGTATGGGCATTGCCACAACCCAGGACACAGGCCTTATCGAAGCCAAGGGCACTGTCCGTTTCGACGGCGTCGGTATGGGCGGCGCGATTCGGCCATGGGCCGCCGTGTCGCTGTCGGATGTAATCTCGGATGGCATCAACACCGTATCAATGGGCACACAGTCCATTTCGGCCGATACGAACTCCCAGCTGTTGTCGATCGATGCCGGTTTGCAAGGCTATCTGGACCAAAACTTCGCCCTGTTCATCGACGGCGGCTATCATCAGAGCCTATCAGTTAATGTAACAGGCTACAAAGCCGGCATTGGTTTGAAGATGTACTGGTAGGGTTTAAGTCACAGTGCTTCACGCGTTATTGGGGCCGCCAACGGCCCCAATTTCATTTGGGACCTGTGGGTGGCAATTAGATATTGCGTCCCCTCTATTGAAGCCCCCCATCTTCTGCAGCAGCAAGGGCTGCGCAGCCACTTCCCCCGCAAGCGGGGGGCAGACAGAAAATCTGGTGCCTTCCTCCGCTTGCGGGGGAAGTCCCTGCGTCCGCCGAAGCCCCTTGGCGAAGGTGGCTGCAGGGGATGGGGGCGCGCCCGCAGTCTTGAGTCGCTCTGGCTTGACTCGCTGACATTAGTTCTTTATTTGTTCCAAACTTCTGGCGCCGCTCCAAAAAAGGGCGATGCCCAGCTGCGACTTGAACTTTGAATAGACCCAGCAACCCTGCCCTGGCAGGCGGGGAACGGGTGCAGTGCGCGCGAAATCTGACGGGGGCGCGCCCCACGCTTCGGCCCTGGCTTGCGACAACTGCATGCATACATGTTGATTTTTCAGGTGGATTTTTAGGGCTTAACAGATTGAAATATAACAGTCTTTTCTCCTTATATGCACGTATGCATGCATTGGTACATACACAGACCATCAGTCGATTTTGCGCCAAACTAGCGCTGCACGCGCTCGCCGGCTGCGAGTTCGCGCAGGGCCGATGCCGAAACGTCGACCGGCTGGGCCAACAGCACGTCAAAGAAATTCTTCATGAGCTTGCACACTTTGGCGGTGTCACCCGATCCCGTCAGCAGTGCGTCCACTTGTTCGGCTGGAACACCGGTCGCCTGTGACGCTTCGGCAAAGGCTTGCGCCGCCAGCACAGAAAATTGCTCGGCTCCCATCCTGGGAGCCTCGGGATTAGCAGGAGTTTCAATCACGCGAAGCACGATGGTGTTGTGGCGTTCATTCAACTCGGGACTGAGTTTTGCTTCAATGTCACCGCGCACGCGGCCAAGCGCGATATCCGCGCAAATTTCAAATTCATCGGTGGCGCCCAAGTGTGCCAACCCATCGCGCGTGAACGAATAGAGTTCGGTGACAAGTCCATCTGGCAACTGCGAAGACTTGTCGGCAACATAAGACAACGCCAACGACATCGCGTTGGCGTGCACCTCGTCTTCGCTGCGTCCATCTTGCCGGTCACGCGCGATCAAAGTCGCGATACGTTCATGGAGTGCAGGCTCGTGTTGTCGTAGCGCCTGCATATAGGGCATGACGGTATCAACCGGCGCGTCGCCCCCAGTGCGAAACAATGCTGCAGGCCAGCCACTGACAACTGAAATGCTGATCACGGCGCCAGCGATAGCCCCGCTGGCCGCAAACCACAGGGCGGGGTAAGGGACGTGCCAAAACCGGCCTGCAGCCAGCACGGCACCATAGGACGCTGCCGCCAGCAACGCTGCGGAACCCAGGACAATGATCAGAGCGGCTATTTCCATTTGCGGTAGTATAGACACAAGTTGAAATTTCGCCACAACCTGGATGGTTTTCCTTCAAATGCCCCTAAAGAAACCGGCTGCACCGCGCAATCCGAAAAAGCATACAGGCTCTCCCAGCTTTCGCCTGCCCGCACTCGATCCCGATTTCCTGCTCGGCGATTCGATGCGCGGCGTGCGCTTTATGCTTGAATATGCGAAGGCCGAAGAAGCTCTGCGCCTTGCCGGGATCCGCTCAACGATTGTCGTCTTTGGCTCTGCGCGCACGAGGTTGGGCTCGCGCCGGTACGAAGCAGCGCGTGAGTTTGGCCGCATTGCCTCGAACCGCGGTGGCGCGCTCGATGGCAAAGGCACAGCGCACGACAATGTAATTGCAACCGGAGGCGGACCCGGAATCATGGAAGCGGCCAATCGGGGCGCATCAGAAGCGGGCGCGTTGTCGATCGGCTTCAATATCCGGCTGCCACAGGAGCAATATCCAAACCCTTATTCGACACCTGAACTGACATTTCAGTTTCACTATTTCGCGATGCGCAAAATGCACCTGGCGATGCGAGCCAATGGTCTTGTGGTTTTTCCGGGCGGTTTCGGCACCATGGACGAGCTGTTCGAAATGCTCACCTTGCGTCAGACCGGGAAAGTGGGCGCGTTGCCGGTGGTGTTGTTCGACCGCGCCTATTGGACAAGCGTCGTCAACTTTGATGTCCTGGTAGCCGAAGGCATGATCGAAAAGGCGGATCTAAAAATGTTCAGCTTCGCCGAAAGCGCCGAACAAATTTGGACGCAGCTCATCGACGGTGGCTTGCCCATTGCGAAAAAAGCCAAGCGATAGGATTCAAGAACGCGGCTCGCACACAGGATCGGTCGCGCCTTCCGGCAAGACGCAGTCAAAATCCTCTTGGCCAAGGGCCGCCACAGGCGAGGCATCAAACACCAAACGCTTGCCGTCTTTCGCAGATGCTCGGAGCAATTTCTCAATTCGGCGCGCATTTGGCATCGCACCGGAATCGGCGCTGGAGAAGAACCACGAGCGTCGCGCAGGCTTGGCCGCGGCGGTCGTGACCGTCCCCAGAATGCTCTGCAGAACCGACGACTTGCGTGGGGGATGGGCGCGATCAAGCCGGGCCAACAGCGTGCCGGCCTGATTGAGGGTTGTGGAAAGTTGAGCCCGTTGACCGTAAAGCGCGGACGAAGGTCCGTCTGCGCGAGACGCTCGGGCCTCCTCCAATATCGAACTGACGAGCTTCGCAACGGGCTTGTTGTTCGGGCTTTGATGCTTTTTCATGGGCGCGTCAACTCATGTTGTGGCGGATCCAATCGGCCCGCCCTTTTTTGATGCGAAGAGCCAGAATGGGCTCGGCAACCGACTGGCTGCCGGTGAGTTCATGCTCAATGACCGACAGTCGAACCAGCTTTCTGGCGTAGTCAGCCAGAAGTTCAGGCGATGCTGAGTTCACCACATCGGCGACGCGCATTTCCATCGCATTGCGGGCAATGTCGTCACCGGCCATGATGATGGCGCGCGACACCGCGAGTGGCGCTTGGTCGAATTGCTGCAGCACGGTCTTGGCAAGGCTGACATCTTTCTTTGCAACTTCTCCGGACACGGCATTCAACAACGAACTGATGCCCTGCCGCATGAGTTGGAAGAGGACGTACTTGTAACCCGGTTGGGCACCTCGCAACAGCGCATCGATCAGATCGGCCTGCGCAAAAGATTGAATGATGGCCGGTTCGCGTTGAGTAGGCGAACCCATCGTCACAAGCTGGTGCTTCACGAGTCCCGCGAAGGCGCTACCAATGCGAATGTCGATGAAGGACGGGCGCACGTCGGTGGATGCGAAACCTGCAAAAACAATTCCTGTCTTGGGAACGCCAGGCGGCAGCCAGTCGGTCAGGCACGAGCCTATGGTAATCTCGGCCAGCGCAGACTTCGTGGCTTTGGAAATGACGCCTTCGCCGAACATTGAGTCGCTCATGCCGGTGAGCAAACGGTCGAGATATTGATCCAGCAGAGAGACCAGTCGCGACGAACTTTCGCCGATCAATGGGCGGCGTGACGGCGGTTGGCCATGGGGTAGAAAAAGATTCTGAAAATACTCACCCGAGTACTGCGACTCAAAGCGTAGCATGTCGAGCGCCCGCAAGAACGTCTGCGCTTGCGGCCGTTGGCCGGTTCGCTCGCTCGACAATTCCACGCATTGATGGAAGCGTTGCACCAGTGCTGCGACATAAATGGCAAAGTTCAGTCTCTCCTGCCCTTCTTCGAGCGGCAGCAGCGACTGAGATCTGGAGTCGGCGCCGGAAGTCCACCTGGCAAGATATTGAACCAGTGACTGTGCAACCTTTTGCACGCTGTTACCGCGCGAGGGAACCGACGCCGTAAAGGCTTCAAAAATGGCAGCCCAAGGATAGCGATAAAATTCCGCCACATCAAAGATCATCGCCGCAACCGGCATCGACTGGTCGAGCAGGAAAATTTTGTCGGCGCCTGTCTGGTAGCGAACGCTGGCTGTACCGTCGGCGTGATATTCGATAGCCGTGAGCGCGCTGTCAGCAGCCAGAGCGGCTCCTTGCACGTTCAACAGCATGACTTCGGATGTCATTCATTCCCCCAAGAACGCAGTCGCGCCCACCCAGCCCGTCTGAGGCCCCAACCTCACCTGCATTCAGACCAGAACGGACGAAAAGGGCAATGGGGTTGCGGACACATTCCGCGATCAAAATTCAGGCGGTGAAGCAAATTCGCCTGCAAAACTGCAGCTTTCTAACGTGAACGGCGCTGAATCAGGGAAGCAAATGCTCCTCGACGAAATCCAGGCGGTCTTGGCCAAAGAACATTTCGCCATTTACAAAGAATGTGGGCGCGCCGAAAACGCCACGCGCAACCGCCCCCTCGGTGTTGGCTTTCAGCTTTTCCTTCACGTCTGCGCGTTCAATGCGGGCCAGAAAGTCAGACGGATCAATGCGGATGTCTTTTAAAACGTGAGTGATTTCGTTTTGGTCATTCAGATTGCGCGGATGGGCCCACATCGCGTCGAACATCGCGTTGACGTAAATATCGAATTGAGGTGTCGACTGATAAGCGACGGCGCCGCGCATCAGGGGAAGCGTGTTTACCGGAAAGTGAGAATTGAAATTCAGCACGATACCATAGCGCTTGGCGAAGCGCGCCAGATCGCCATTCATGTAGCGCGCTTTGGCGGGAACCATCGCCGGTGAAGTGTTGCCAGTCGCCTTGAAGACGCCACCCAGCAAAAACGGCGTCCACATGATGCGCGCGCCGTGACGCGCCGCTATCTTGGGCAGTTGCTTGTAGGCCAGAAACGAGGTGGGGCTGCCAAAATCGAACAGAAACTCGACCGTCTTTGTCATCGTGCTCACCACTTCTCCATCCAGGGTCTAAGGTCCAGTTCATGCGTCCAGGCATCACGAGGTTGATTGTGCAGCATCCAATACATGTCAGCAATGTGATCAGGCGACAGGATCCCTTCTTGAGCCTTGAGTTCATAGGTTTGCGGAAAGGTATCGCGGATGAATGCGGTATCAATGGCCCCATCTATTATGGTGTGCGCCACATGTATGCCCTTGGGTCCAAGCTCACGCGCCATGCTTTGAGCCAGAGCGCGCAACGCATGCTTGGCACCTGAAAACGCACTAAATCCGGCCGAACCGCGCAAACTGGCGGTGGCCCCGGTAAAAATAATCGTTCCGCGAGCACGCGGCACCATGCGGCGCGCCGCCTCACGGCCCATGAGGAAGCCGGCAAAGGCTCCCATTTCCCACACTTTGGTGTAAACGCGCGCTGTGGTTTCGCTGATAGAAAATTGGACGTTGGCGCCAATGTTGAACACCGCGACATCAATTTCGCTAATGTCGCGTTCGATCTCGTCAAACAGCGCGATGACGTCCTCTTCTTTGCGCGCGTCAGAGCCAAATGCGTGCGCATGGCCTCCCGCCCGTTCGATGTCCTCGACGAGAGGTTTAAGTCGTTCTTTTTCGCGCCGGGTCACACAAGCAGTGTAACCCTCACGCGCGAAGCGGCGGGCGATTGCACCACCCGTCGCATCACCTGCACCTATAATCAATGCAACGCGCGGCTTTTCAATTTGATTTTTGTCTGGCGACACAATGAAACACTCCGGACTTTGCGCGTAGTTTAATCAATTCGCCGGAATATGAAAGCCGCCAGCCTTCAGCCTCGACAGAGCGCAACACTTGGTTCGCCTCTCGAGTTCCATTTACGCAAAACCTGATCATGACCGGCCCTATTGAACGATGCCACTCAACGGCCCGATTCGTGAAACCCTCGGAGCCCGCAGGTTGGATAGATCGAGCAGCAAACCCGTCAACAGATCCAAGCACCCTTGGTTCCACCTTGACGTGGGCATCGTCCCGCTGCGAAATGGTCAAGAAATTAGCACAAATCCGCTCCGGAGCCAGCGATTTGGCGCAAATGCAACCAAACGCGCCTACCGGATGTGCCGCAAACAATCCTTGTGATCGCCACCTTGGCCACGCAATGAAAGTGAAGACCCGACCCTACATCTGCACTTTGCATTAGGCGATTCCCGCGCTATGTCTTGTGCTTGTTATTCCCGCCAGGCGCGAAGGAACGCGTGCTGGGAACACACTTCGACACTCGCTTAAGGACTTGGCGCTGACTATGCGGAACTCTGGAACGGTAAAGTGGTTTAACCAAGCTAAAGGCTTCGGATTTATTCTCCCTGACAACGGCGGGCCTGACGTCTTCGTTCACGTCTCTGCAATTGCCAGCACTGGCGCGCAATCTTTGGCTGAAGGGCAACGCGTATCGTTTGACGTGGCCCAGGATCGTGGCAAGACAATGGCCGCCGAGCTGAAGCTCGAAGGCCCAGCGCCCGCCCCTCAAGCGCGAGGTGGGTTTCCGCGCGATGATGGGGGTGGTGGTGGCGGGCGAAGTGGTCACGGTGCCGGAAGGCCCCCGCGCCGAGATCACGGCGACGGTGGAGGCGGTGGACGCTCGTCGGGTGGCGGACATGGCCGGCCTGCCGGAGGTTCGGCCGCAGGCCCCAGACCGCACGCCGGAATCTTCGATGCCCTCAACATGATTGTGATGCGGGTGAAAGATTTACGCACAGCCCGTGCCTGGTATGAGCGCGTACTTGAGCTGCAGGTCTCTGAAGAAAATAACGCTGGACAAACGGTGGTATTGGATCTGGGGCGAGGTGCCAATTTATGCCTTTGGCAATTGGGCATCGACGAGTTGCTTGCCACAGCGCCAACTGCGGCTGCTTTTCCCAACTTCCGCACCGGCGACGTGGATGGAACTCATGCCAAGCTGGAAGGCCTGGGCGTGCATGTCACCCCACTGCGCGACACCGGTGGCGTAAAATGGTTCTCGTTTTTCGACCCGGATGGCAACAGAGTAGACGTGATGCAGAATCGCCCTCGCCCATTTTAGGCATCAAGCGGGTGCGCAATTGAGGTGCAGCAATGGCTCAAAGCTCAATGTCCCAGTACTTCACTCCAGAATCTGGAAGCGACGCCTTGCAGCCGCCAGTGATTCTGCCGGTTCGCAAGCCGGCGGTGACCCGGCATGTGGGGGTCGTCAGGTCATATTCGCCACCAAAGTCGCTTGGCCTGGTGATCGATGAAGTTGGCGCGGAAAATGCAATTTTCTGCATCGAAGACGTCGCCCCTGGTGATCGGGGAAACCTTGCCCTGGGTCAATCCGTGTCGTTCCAGGTCGTCTCAGAGCGGGACGGCCTGATTGCGAAATATGTCCGCATAGATACCACAACCCTGCCACCCCCACCCACCGATATGCTAATATCCCGGGGTTGGCGCTAAAGCGCAACCCGACACCTGCCGAACGGCACGTCCTAGGTGCATTATGGGGACACCAAAAATCCAGGCACGCTCGCCAAATCTTCAATGAATATTAGAATGCTGCACGTATTGTTGAGGCAGACAACAACGCTAGGGGCGCGCTCTTTATACTGCGTACACCTGCACTAACACTTCGTTACGGTCGCTCGAATGCGTGGGGAATTTTTAATCGTTATTCTGGGATTGAGCTTGACGTGCGGGCTTGGCGTCGCGCCGAGCGCGGCAACCGGAGTACAGGCCGTCGCCCAGGAAAAAGCAGCTGCTGTTTCGATCATCAAGTCGAGGGCTCAAAAATACACCGCGACACTCGCGCAGGGCCGTTTGTTCAGCGCCTATCTGAATGCCTCGACAATGAGCGAAGGCGCCCGCCTTCGCGCGCGCATTGGAAATAGCTTCAAGGCACTCGAAAGCCACTATGGCATGCGCGACTTCACAGTCGTTGACCGATCAGGCGAACTGTTTGTCCATGTCGGAACAGCGCTGACCTCCAGCGGCAAGCGAAATGTGAAAAAGGACCCTGTCCTTTCTGCAGGTTTCGCACAGCAGGAACGGGCCGTCGCAATTGTAGTGGATGAAGGTCACGTCTCCTATGCCTCGCCGGTGATGCGGCGCGGCGAGAAAGAGTTTGTCCTGTGCATCGAGCAAGAACTGTCAGCCTATGACAAGGTTCTGGCGTATGGGCTTGCCAAAACATTTTATGTCGTCGTAGTGGACAAGCACGGCAAAATACTGTCCGACAGCCGCGCACACCCAAGCGGCAGCAAGCCTTCAACAATCGAGGGTCTGACTCTGGATGAGATGCGAAATCAATTGGGCGGTAGCTTGGCCGAAGGAACGGGACGCATCGTCACCAATGGCACCCAATCCAACATGAGCTATCAAACAGTCGGAGACTGGACCGTTGTGGCGGTCGAATCGCTGCCGGCACCGCAGGAATGTCTACGAACTGGAGACGACAAATGTCGATAAGGTCGAAAGTTACAGCTGCGTTCGCTCTGTGCATTTCCTTGCCGATGGTAGCAGGAATGGGTGCATTGTGGCTGGGCACTGAAGACACGTTGCGCCATCAGGCAAGCCAGGACCTCCAGGCTGCCACCCGGTCCGTCATGGCAACGATCGAAGAACAGATGGCGTTCAATTTCACGCACCTCAAGGCGTGGAGTTCCCTGCCCGTCATGCAAGACGTTCTCATTGGCGACGATGGCGGTGAATTACTTCACACCTTGAACGATCTCAATCTGAACTATCCGGATTTCGGCGCACTGACAATTACAAATGCGCAAGGGGCCGTGGTGGCCACCACCGATCCGGCGCAACGCCACTCCGATCTCTCGGCATATGAGGGCGTTCACGCAGCCGTCTCCGGACGCAGGTATCAGAGCAACTATACGATTCACCGCGCCGGCGGCATTGAAACGATTTCATTCACAGTGCCATTGGTTGCAGCCTACGACCGGCAAACTGTGATCGGAACCTTGACCGGATATCTTGATTTGCAGGCAATGGCTGCACGCGTCGTTGGCGCTTCGACGTTGGGGATTGAACGGCGGATACTGGTACTTGCACAGCACGACAAAGGGGCCATAGTCTTTTCCTCTCGGCCCAATGGCGCACTTTTGGAAGAATTGAAGCGCGTCGATCCGTCCAGTAAGCGCTCGTCGTACGAATTCGTGCTGGGTAGCGAACCACATCTGGCGACTTTCGCACGTTCCAAAGGAACATTTTTGGAAAAAAACCCCGGACTGATCGCCTTCGGTATCGCGCCCTCCGCTTCTGTTTTTGCAGCCGTTGACAATGTCTCCAACATTTTCATAGCCGTTGCGGGTTTCGCATCGGTAATCGCGCTTGTCATCGCCTGGCGCTGGTCCACACCCCTGGTGCGGCTTGCATCGCGAATGGGCCGCGTCGCACGCGGGGAAGAAGATTCGCCTGTGCCGAAATTGCCCTCCCACAATACATTTGCACCACTGGCTATTGCCCTGGATACTATGCGCGAGACTACGCTGATCCGCGACCGCCTTGCCGCTCGTGAAGTCGAGCTCATCCATGCCAAATCGGCAGCCGAAGTGGAGGCGTCGTCCAAGTCCCAACAGCTTGAATCCCTTAGCACCAGCCTGAGAGACCAGATTACAAGCATTGTTGACTTGTGCGATCTCATCACGAAAGAAAATATAGCAGCCGCTTCAAACACGCGTCACGTTTCCTACGCGCGCGAGTTAAGCCGCAGCGGCACCAGACTACTGGCGATTGTCGAAGACGCCATCTCAAATGTACCCGGCGAAGAAAACGCTGATTTTGACTCCCTGGGCGCCCAACCTGTCGCCACTCAAACCGCAGCCTGAAACGACCGGAACAGTTGTTCAGTCGCGGTGTCTGCCGGAAAAAAGCTTTCAATTCGCAACTCGTCTGCCGTTACGTCTTGCGCCGTTCCAAACGTCGCGATCACCGTGAACAGAGACACACGCGCACCGTCCTTGACGATTTCAATCGGCAATACGGGCACCAGATTTAACTCTTCCGCCGCCCACAGAGTTTCCGCGTCTTGGTGCTGACTGAGATCCGACAACACCATCTTCATCTCTTCTCCACCCAGCGCCTCGGCTTCTCTACGGGCGCGATGCCAAAGCAATGGTGCGATTGCACCCCAATTGGCGATGTAAGGTTTGATGCCGTTGGGATGAAAGAACAGTCGCATCAGATTGTGCTCTAAGCCGCCGATCCGCGTCCATATCTCTGAACCCAACAGTGTACCCAATCTGTCGAACGAAGTGTTGGTCAGACGAATGTTCCAGGCCCGATCAATAGCGATGGCCGGAAAGGGTTCGTGATTTGCCAGCATCATGCGAACAGCACTCAATACCTGGGCCATCTGGGGATCGTCCAGGTGTCGCGCCCGGAAAACGGGTGCGAATCCGGCCGCGACCAACCAATCGTTTCGCTCGCGCAATGGCACTTCCAGTGTTTCGCTAAGTTGAAGGATCATGCCGCGGCTTGGGTTTGCACGCCCGGACTCGAGGAAGCTGACATGGCGCTGCGACACACCGGACGTCAATGCCAGTTCGAGTTGGGAGAGACGGCGCTTTTGCCGCCATAGCTTGAGAAGATGCGGAAAGCCCGAAACCGCTGGTTTGCGAGCATCAATGTTGGAAAGGGACATGGTGCATCCTGGGTCGTATGAGCCATTGTTGCCCTTCACCTGTCTTGTTTCAATAACCTTGCTGGTAATTGATCGGCCTCAGAGTGCGGCCTATGGTCGATATCTGGTCCTAGGAGGTGACAATGACTGCTCGTCTTGCAGTGTTGATGGTTTTGATCGGTTTGTTTGCTCTGCTGTCTGCCCTGGCTATTGCCGACGTGGGCTATTTTGGAATTATCGAACCGCATTTCCAGAGTTGGGGTGGCGCCCAGGTGTTTGCCGACCTCGTGATTTTGGCGATCCTCAGCTGCTTTTGGATGGTGAGCAACGCTCGCGTGAACCGAATTAATCCTTGGCCGTTCGTGGTCCTGACCCTGGTTGGCGGGTCGTTTGGACCGCTCCTCTATTTGGTGTTGCGAGCATACCGGTTGACAGCGCCCGTGAACTCGAGGCCCCACTAGCCCAGGGCAACCTGTTGTCTACAATTAATGCCGCGCCTCGCGCGATTGTGAAATCAAACCCGCTTGAGAAGAGTTGCTTCGGCGCGCCGGTCAGCACAATTTGAGCACCTTCACTAAAGGGGCAGAAAACACATGAGCATGAGACAGTCCTTGGCGGTAGCACTTGTTGCCGGTACGGCGCTTGGTGCGGGCTATTTTACTTTCGGTTTGAATGCGGGGGCCGCCGGTGGCGGTAGGCCCACAATAGGTCCGTGGGGTTTCGACCTTGCCGCGATGGACAAAAACTTGAAGCCCGGCGACGACTTTTTCCGCTTTGCCGGCGGGACTTGGATGAAGAACACGCCGATCCCCGCAGACCGATCGCGCTGGGGTTCGTTCAATATTCTTGCCGCAAAGTCGGAACAAGACGTCAAGGACATTGTCACCTCCGTTTCGCGCCGCGCGCAACCTCGGGGTTCAGCCGAGCAAAAGGTCGCCGACTTTTATTCCTCCTATCTCGACATTAAGGCCATCGAAACGCTTGGCATGAAACCATTCCAAGCAGACCTCGATCGCATCACCTCGCTCACGACACATGAAGAGGTTGCCGCCTTTATCGGCGATCCGGGTGCGGCCGGGAATTCACCAATCGTGATGTTCTTCGGTCTCGACGACAAAAATCCTGATCGCTATTCGGTTGATGTTGCGCAAGCCGGCCTAGGCATGCCCGACCGCGATTACTATTTGAAGCCGGATGCAAAGTTTGCCGAAACGCGAACGGCGTATCGCGCCTATGTCGAAAAAATGCTAACGCTCGCGAACATTGCGAATGCGGGGGCGGCGGCCAATGCGATCATGGCGCTCGAGACCAAAATCGCTGAGATTCACTGGCCGATAGAAAAGCTTCGTGACGTCGAGCTCGCCTATAATGCAAGATCGCAAAGCGAATTGAAATCATCGGCGCCCGATTTTCCATGGGACGCGACTCTAAAAGCTGCTGGACTGCAGAACCAGAACTTCTTCCTGCTGCGCAACCCGGAGCCGGTTGCGAAACTGGCAAAGCTGTTCCGGCAGACGCCGGTCGAAACGTGGAAGGCCTATGAAACGTTTCACTACCTGAATGGACAGTCGGACATTATGCCAGTGGCGTTCGACGACGCCGCGTTTGCATTCAATGGCAAGACGCTAACGGGGCAACCGCAAAAGCGGGATCGCTGGAAGCGTGCCGTACTGGCGTTGAGCGGCAATTTTGGCGAGCAGCCTTTGGGTCTTGCCGTGGGCCAAATCTATGTCAAACGTCACTTCACTCCCGAAGCAAAGGCCAAGGTGAAAGATCTGGTAAGCAATCTGCTTTCAGCCTATCGCACGCGGATCACCAATCTGGATTGGATGTCGCCAGAGACGCGTAAAATCGCAATGCGCAAAGCCCAGACGGTGAGCGTCAAGATCGGCTATCCCGACAAATGGCGCGACTACTCCGGGCTTGAGATTCGCGCGGGTGACGCTTACGGCAACCGCAAGCGGGCCGGCCTTTGGGACTATAACCGGCAGCTTTCGCGACTGGCTCAGCGTACGGACAAAGATGAATGGGGAATGTCGCCGCAAACGGTGAATGCCTATTACAATCCAACTTGGAACGAAATCGTGTTTCCGGCGGCCATCCTGCAAGCACCTTTCTTCGATGCCAATGCCGACCCTGCCGTGAACTACGGCGGCATCGGTGGCGTAATCGGTCACGAAATGGGTCACGGTTATGACGACCAAGGTGCCAAAGCAGACGAGAACGGCATCTTGCGTTCGTGGTGGAAGAAAGAAGACGAAGAACGCTTTGCCGTAAAGGTGAAGTCACTTGCGGCGCAATACTCCAGGTTCGAGCCGCTACCGGGTCTGAAGGTGAATGGCGATTTCAGTTCGGGTGAAAATATCGGCGACCTGGGCGGGTTGAGCGTTGCCCGGCACGCCTATGAACTTTCGCTGGCCGGTAAACCGGCGCCGGTGCTCGATGGATTGAGTGGAGCGCAACGTCTATTCCTGGGTTGGTGCCAGGTTTGGCGTTCGAACATCCGTGATGAGGCCTTGCGAAACCAGGTGACCAGCGACGTCCACTCTCCGGCCGAGTATCGCTGCAACGGCGTCGTGCGCAATATGGACAGCTGGTACGAGGCGTTCGGTGTAAAGGAAGGTGACAAACTTTACCTCAAGCCGGAAGACCGCGTTCGCATCTGGTAATTCGGCCTGCAATGAATGGGGAGCGCCTGGAACGTCGCTCCCCCACTTGCTCATGTTCATGCTGTCGCAAAACGCGCTGGGCTGATGGCCGGGGTTGATACGCCTTGGGCTTTGATATCTGCGGGTAAGTCCTCGCCGCGGATCAGGGACGCGGCGCAACGCGCCATGGCCGACGAGGTCTGCATCCCATACCCGCCCTGCCCCGCCAGCCAGAAGAAACCTTCCGCCTCGGGGACAAACCCCACCACCGGCGTACGGTCGGGCGCAAAGCTGCGAAGGCCGGCCCATTTGTGCACAATTCGGCGCACGGTCATGGTGGTCGCCGTTTCGAAACGATCGATGGCGAGCGCCATGTCCATCTCGTCGGGTTGGGCATCACAAGGTGGCGACGGCGTTTCGTCCGCAGGCGTCAGAAGAATCCGGCCAGCATCAGGCTTAAAATAGAACGTCTCGTCTGCATCAATAACCAGTGGCCAGTTGCGGATATCATGCTCCCTGGGCCCATCGACCAACACCACTGTACGGCGTTTGGGTTGGATACCAGCTGGCGGCACATGGGCAAGCCTTGCGACTTCGTCGGCCCATGCTCCAGCTGCGTTGACAATAACGGGGGATTGAAAGCTTTCGCCCGGTGTCTGGACCATCCAATGCATACGCACACGATTGAGACGCTCAATGTTGACATTACAGATGAGCGCACCACCGCGCGCCCTGAAGCCATTCAAAAATCCCTGATGCAATCCGTTGACATCGATGTCCGACGCGCCAGGCTCGAAGAGCGCTTCCATGACATAGTCCGGGCGCAATATCGGGACGCAGGCCACGGCCTCGACCGCTGTCATAGGCCGCGTCCCCGCAATCACGTCAGCGTCTCGCCGCATGGTGTGGAGCGACTGTATCTGATCTCGCGGTGCAATAAATAAAGTGGCGCGCGGACCTACGAGCGGCGCGCTCGCGAAACCCGCGGGCGGGTCAAACAGAAACGAGCGGCTGGCGCGACTGAGACCGCGCACAATGGCGTTCCCGTAAATTTCCGAGAAGATCGCAGCTGAACGCCCCGTCGCGTGCATGCCCGGGTAAGTCTCACGCTCTAGCATCAGCACGCGGTGCGTCAAGCTGAGTTCGTAGCCGAGTGACGCGCCCGCAATCCCGGCGCCGATAATGATGACGTCGGGTGCGTTCATTGCAGTACCGGTCAAACTCTCGTGGCCGCAACTATTTTCGTACGTACTTCTTGCCGCTATAGCGGAACACTGGGAACGGTCCCATCCCGGGGCCGCCGACTTCGATGTCCAGCCAATTCCTGGTCTTCGTTTTGAGCGGCAATGCCACGCCCACTTCGTCGAGAATTGGGGTCCATTCCCCCTTGGCGTTTTTGTTCAGCAAAACGAATGCTTCGGCCGTGTTTCCATAACAAAACAAGCTGCCCTCGCGCACCCTGGCCTCGTCAGCGCCGTCAGCGTTGAGGTCCTGCATCTCGATGGAACCCGGCGAAGCCGACGCAGTAGTGTCGTCTTCGCAGCGAATGAATGCGTTGCCCTTGGCCTTGAACTCTGCTGCTTTGAAAATGACCGATTTTTCGGCGGCGGTAAGCTCGGCCGCAAGCGCGGGAGCGATGACGAAAACGCCCAGCACCAAGGTGCTCAGCCAAAGTGTGATCTTCAACATCGTGGGTCTGCCTCCAAAGGTCTTGCGGTTTACTTTCAACATTCTGACATGCAACATTGTTCTGTGCAACGTGAACGCGTTCAGCGCGCGTATTCGAGGTCAAGCAATGAACTCCAACGACTTGTTCAAGATTGCCAGCCTTTTCTTGGTAGCCGCAGGCTTGACATTGTCGCCCGCAAGTGCCGGTCCGCCAAGCCTCTCTTTGCCAATCGCTTGTACCATCGGGCCAGGCTGTCAGATTCAGAACTATGCGGATGACGACGCAGGCGCTGGCGCGCGCGACTATGCGTGCGGAGGGCTGACCTATGACGGACACAAAGGTACGGACATTCGTTTGCGCGATGGAGCAGCCATGACGCGCGGTGTAAACGTTATAGCTGCGTCGGATGGCGTCGTGAAAGCGGTGCGCGAAGATATGGCGGATGTCTCCATTCGTGATGCCGGCCCCGCATCGGTAACAGGGCGCGAGTGCGGCAATGGCGTCGTGATCGACCATGGCGAGGGTTGGGTTACACAATATTGCCACATGCGCCGCGGCAGCATCCGGGTGCATTCAGGGGCGCAGGTCACTCGCGGGGACATGTTGGGAACGGTGGGCCTGTCGGGCTTCACCGAGTTCGCGCACGTACATTTTGAAGTGCGTAACGTTGCAAAGATCATCAACCCGTTCACCGGCGTGGCGCTCGGAGCAGCGGCTTGTGGTTCGTCCAGCGGCACCTTGTGGGACGCGAGCGCTGCCGCAGCGCTGGCGTACAAGCAGGCAGCATTTCTTGCTGGAGGTTTTTCTGCCGCCCCCGTCACCATGAGCGACATGGAGCGTGGACCGCCGGCAGCGCCAATTTCCACATCCTCCGCGCTAGTGGCATATGTGCGCGTGCTGGGCGTTCGCGCCGGCGATGTAGAAACTTTGACCGTGACCGGCCCCGGCGGACATGCTTTTGCCGCCAAGGGCCCCGAGCCACTCGCGAAAGCCAAAGTGCAGTGGCTAAGCTTTGCCGGCCGCAAACTGACATCAGCAGCATGGACGCCGGGCACGTACAGCGCCACATATTCACTGGAGCGGCAGGGCAAAAAACTCATCGACGAACGGTTTACCATTCAACTGCGCTAAGTGACTGATGGCCAATCAAGTTCAAGACCCTTCAGACCTCCGTCCGCGCGCCGGTCTTCCAGGACTTTGACGAAGGCAATCGGACCCGCGCCGTACCAACCGTCTTGGTCGCCGCGCTCAGCGGTTTGCCTTCGTTGTTGTAGAAGCCCGGCGTGCATTCTTCCTGGAATTTCCGCCGCAAAATGGCGAGCTTTTTGATCGTCTCGATCCAGTCGGCTTCCGCCTCGGCCGATGTTTCGATGACGCGCACTTGCGCCGCCATGCAGTGCTTCACGATGTAGGCAATGTGGTTGGCCTGCTCGGCCAGCATGTGCGGAAAATTCGCGGTGAAACCCGATTGGATATTCGAGATCACGAAGCAATTGGGGAAGTCGCGGACGTGAAACCCGTGAAAGCTGCGCGCGCCTTTCGACCATTTCTCCGACAATGTCTGGCCGTTGCGCCCGTAAAGTTCGAAGCCCGAGCGGCGCGTATGGCCGGTTCCGACTTCAAAACCCGTGGCAAAGATCAGGCAATCGACAGGATACTCCATGCCGTTGGCGACCACGCCTGTGGCTGTGATGCGATCAACGCCTTGGCCCTTCGTGTCAACGAGGGTGACGTTGGACCGGTTGAAGGTACCGAGATATTCGTCATGAAAGCACGGGCGCTTGCAGAATTGCCGGTAGTACGGTTTCAGCGCTTAGGCAAGATTGCGATCCTTGACCACGGCATCGACGCGGGCGCGCACCTGTTCCATTTTCTCAAAGTCCGCGAGTTCGACGAGCTCGTCAATCGACAGCGGACCACCTTGACTGAACTTCTTGGCCCCTTGCCCCAGGATTGGATTGCGGATGATCTCGGTCCAGCCATCGCTGACCAAGTCTTCCGTCTGATGTCCGCCCGACAGCAGAATATTGAAATTGTCCATGCGCTGCTTTTGCCAGCCGGGCGCGAGTGACTTCACCCAATCCGGATCCGTGGGCCGATTGGCGCGCACATCGATGGAAGATGGCGTGCGCTGGAAAACAGTCAGGTGTTTTGACCCCGCGCCTAAATGCGGGACACATTGCACGGCGGTGGCGCCGGTGCCGATGATGCCGACACGCTTGTCCTTAAGATCGGTAAGATTGCCGTTGCTATCGCCGCCAGTATAGGCGTAGTCCCAACGGCTGGTGTGGAATGAATGCCCGGCGAGTGTCTCAACACCGGGAATGCCCGGCAGCTTGGGACGATGAAGCGGCCCCGACGCCAGGCAGACAAATTTCGCCCTGATGGCGTCATTGCGATTGGTGCTGACGATCCAGCGCGCCGACGCCTCATCCCAGAGCATGCCGTTGATTTCGGTCTGAAAGACAGCATCCTTGTAGAGATCGAATTTTTCACCAATGGCGCGGCTGTGTTTCAAAATCTCCGGCGCACGTGAATATTTCTCGACCGGGACGTAGCCCACTTATTCTAGCGGCGGCAGATAAATGTAGGATTCGATATCACAGGCAGCCCCCGGATAACGATTCCAGTACCAGGTGCCGCCGAAGTCGCCGCCCTTCTCGATGATACGAATCCGCTCAACGCCCGCTTCCCGCAATCGCGCACCGGCAAGCAGGCCGCCAAAGCCGCCACCGACAATGACGACATCGACTTCGTCCGTGAGCGGTGCCCGCGTGCTGGGCGCGACATAGGGGTCAACGAGGTATTGAGCTAAGCCGCCCTTAATTTCCTGGTACTGGGCATTGCCCTCGTCGCGAATACGCCGGTCACGTTCGGCGCGATATTTCTTGCGCAGGGCGTCGGGATCGAAGGCGAGGTCAAGGGAGGAAGTCATTGGTCCACTCGTGCAATTGCTTTGATGATTTGAGTGTGCCGGGTTTTGCCGCAATGATCAAATCAGCCCGCCTTCCCCTGATTGACCTGCGCTTGCGCTACGGAAGCGCGGACGATTGGGATGTCGTCATCGGCAAGTGCCGGCATGCGCAATTTGCGCGCCAGCGCGGCCTCGATGTGGGGTGCCAGGCGGCTCGCCTTTGCCGCTTCGCGTTCTTCCACTTGGGCTTTGAATTCGGGCATGACTTCGGCGGCGAACAATTCCAACGAAGCACAGATGTGGTCGTGGCGATTGCGCCCTGCCTGCTGCATGAAGATCACCTGGTCGACGCCCGCCGCCTGAAACGCGCACAGGTGCAATCGCATATCATCGGGCGTGCCGATGCCCGAACCGCTGGGCGCGCGGTTGGCGGCAGCCGCGAGCTCTTCGGTGCGGTTGCCGCGCAACGCCAGATACTCGCCCCATAAATTCGTCCGGCCAGGAACAGTGTCGCGTGCCACCAAGGCGTTCAGCGCGTAGCCAAAAAACTCAAAGCCCTCGTGGCCGCGCCGGATCGCCTCGGCCCGGTCGTGGTGCATTGAAAACGACGACACCATCGCAATGTTGGCGTTGACCGAATGGCCGATAGGCAGGCAAGCGTCAGAGGCGATGATGCCGTAATAGATCTCGCTCCAGGCGCGGGCCTCTTCCGGATTGACAAAGGCAAAGGCGAGCGCGCCCACGCCCAGTGACGCTGCCACTTTTATCGTGTCCCGATTGGTGCAGGCCATCCACATCGGCGGATGCGGCGCCTGCACGGGCTTCGGCAAAACATTGCGGCAGGGCATTTTGAAATACTTGCCTTCAAACCCCGGATAGGGGTCCATAACCATCATGTTGGCGATCTGCTCGCCCGCCTCGATAGCCATGGCGCGTTTTTCCCGCGCCGGAATGTAAAAGCCACCCAGCTCAAGCCGCGTCGCGCCTTCACCGATGCCGAAATCAACCCGCCCGTCCGATATGATGTCGAGTGTCGCCAAAGCCTCGGCTGTGCGCGCGGGGTGATTATAGTTGGGGATCACCTGCCGGATGCCGTGGCCCAGGCGAATGCGCCTTGTGCGTGCGGCGGCGGCAGCCAGAAAAACCTCCGGCGCCGAGGAATGCGAATACTCGTCGAGAAAGTGATGCTCGACTTCCCAGGCATAGTCGTACCCCAATCGGTCAGCGAGCTCGACCTGCGCCAGCGCCTCATGAAACAGCCGCCGCTCGTCGCCCGCAAGCCACGGCTTGGGCAATTGCATTTCATAGAAGACGCCAAATTTCATGGTGCATGCCCTTCAATGACTAGAGGCGACAGTATGGACATGCCCCCCTCACACCGCGCAACGGTCATCTTCAACGCGTCTATCCCAAAGCCTTGCCGCCCGGTTGCCAAAGCTGGATCGGATTGCCTTCGGGATCGGCAGTTTTGGCAAAGCGGCCATTGGGATAAGTTTCAGGATCAATCTCCACCGCCGTGCCGCTCGCCCGCAATTGCGCCGCCATTTTATCGAGATCACGAACCCGGAAGTTGATCATCCATTGCAGCCGCATGTCGCCGAAATACGACGTGTCTTGTGCAAATGGAGAGAATACGGTGGTCCCCGCCTCCGTTTCCCAGGCTGGCGCATCGTAGCTGTCAGGCACGAGCGCGACACCCAGAGTCTCATTGTACCATTTCGCCAGCCCCTTGGGGTCCATTGCCCGGAAAAAGAAGCCGCCAATTCCAAGAACACGTTCCATTGCCTTTTCTCCCTTTGCCGCCAATCCCATTGCGCTCGCCTGTACTATTGCCACCGCTCCCGCCGCAAGTACAAGCACCCCGCGCCGGGTGAAATCATCATCTTGCATTGCAATTCTCCTTATAGCCGTCCGCTCTCAACCCTTCGCCGGGGGCCGCACACATCAACTTTGACATCTGGGGTGTGTGTATGTCATTTTGCATGCAGATATACATATAAGGTGATTATAAGTTCATCTCTTCGCTCAAACCCTTGAGTTATTGCCGCCCCAATTATCTGCAACTTATCTGCAAGTTATCTGCACGGACATTCTGTTGCAGACATCCATCAAGACCCTGCCTGCATTTAAAAGCGCCCCCCCCCCCCCCTCTCTATCCCGAGCAGAGCCCGGATATTGGCAGGCCACACGTTCAACTTCCAACCATGGTAGATTGCCAGACCCTTCGTCGCGGCAATCCATTTGGAACATACTATGAACTTTCTGGGGGTGGCAAGTAATATCTTTGGTTGATCGCTTCCTCGACCTGTCACGACCTCGGTTGAGATGACGGGCTGAAGGAAAGAACGCAGAGTTGATACTCGGTAGCGTGCTGCCGCAGGTATTGCGTATCCGCCAATTATGAGTCCGGCTACGACAAAGTAAGGATTTCGCCGCTAAGCGGCGAAGGCCGCAAAGAAAAGAAAAAATCGCTGCGTTCCGAGAGCTAACGCGTCGATGCGAAGCGCCAGCCACTTTCCTCTTTGCACCCTTCGCGGCTTCGCGGCGCAATTTCCGTACTACTTGCCGCCCCATACCCAGAAAGTCCGTATTAGCAATCTTTGACAATGGGTCTAGTTGGAACCCCGGCAGGTTGTCGAGCGTTATAAGACAACTGAAAGGATATTCTTATGACGCACGTGCATTACCATGTCGTCGAGCACGACGGCGGATGGACTTACAAAGTGGGCGACGTCTTCGCCGAAACCTATCCCACGCGAGCCGATGCCTTGGCCGCCGCCAATCAAGCTGCGAGCGAACAGCGGGTCGAAACCGAGCCGCACGACATCGAGTTCGATAACAAGGAAGGCCACTGGCACATCGAACACTCCGACGGCACAGCGCCAGAGACGGACGTGCGTTGAAGCTGCCGTTGCAAAATGGCTCTGCTTGATCGTTAGTGAATTTGGGAAGAGGCGCGTGTTGCCTCTGGCTTAACTTCGTCCAGGACATTTGCGCGCGCAAAACGTGCGATCTCGCGAGCGATTTCTTCGGGCGACAGGATGAAGTCGATATACCCGGTGTCGATGGCGCTGTCCGGCATGTCAGGCTGGGCCGCGGTTTCCGGCCTTTGCGCGATAGTGATTCCCCCAACTTCCTTGATGTCGCGCAATGCGGCTGCACCATCACCGTCGAAGCCCGAGACAATAACGGCGATAATTTTGCCGTCCCAATTTTCCGCCAGCGAGCGCATAAAGACAGTAATCACGTCCGGCCAGCCTCTGGGCTTTGAGATCGGCTTGAGACGAAACTCTCCGTCGAGAACGTGCAAGTCACGCAGAGCGGGGATAATGAAGACGCTGTTGGGCTCGATGTCCAAGCGCTCCGTGATCAGTTTGACCGGCATCGTCGTATATTTCGGCAGGATCTCGTGAAGAAGGGTGGAAACGGTTCTTAGGTGATTAACAATGACAACGGCGACGCCCATATCAGCAGGAAGGTTCTTGAGCAGCCTGATATACGCGTCCAGGCCGCCCGCCGAACCGCCCACGCAAACCACTGGAAAGTCTTTGGCGGCAACAGGCGTCGTCATGAAGGGTCACTCCCATGCAGGCATGCTCCCGCCGTTATATAACGCGCGAGACGCGCAGCGGTTGCCAGCAAGAGGCGAATTTTACATCCACGATGGGCGCCGGTATTGACCCGTTCGCCGAACCGCCAGCCGCAAGTGCAGCTTCAGACGCACTGGCCAGAACGTCCGGGCAAGTCTAAGAAAAGCGCATCACAACTAAACCTGAGGATACATCATGGCAATCGATTTCGAAATTCCTGCCGAAGCCAAAGCGATCCGCGAGAAAGTCCGGGCTTGGGTGCATGACGAGTGCGTGCCGGCCGAGAAAGCCTTGATGGAAGGCGCGGACTACAAAAAAACGCTCGCCGCTTTGCGCAAAAAGGCGCGGGCGCAGGGGCTTTGGTGCCCGTTCATCCCGAAAGCGCATGGCGGCATGGGGCTGGGGCCGCTCGCCAATGCGCTGGTGCAGATGGAGCTGGGTGAGAGTTACGTCGGCGCCTTGTCGATGAATACGCAAGGGCCAGACGACGCAACGATGCTGACCTTGCTTGAGCATGGCACCGACTTCCAGAAAGAGAAATTCCTGAAGCCCCTGCTCAACGGCGAAAAGCGCATCTGCTATTCGATGACCGAGAAGGTCTCCGGCGCCGACGCCACCGGCATGCAGACGCGCGCCGACAAAGTTGGCAACGACAAATATGTACTCAACGGCGAGAAGTGGTTTTCGTCAGCCGCAAGCGTCGCCGACATTGCGCTCGTCATGGCCAAGACCGATCCCGATGCGCCGCGCCATCAGCAGTTCTCGACCTTTCTGGTCGAACTCCCCAATCCGGGCTATCGCATTGTGCGCAATATTCCAACCATGGCAGCGGAAAGTCCGCTGTCGCACATTCTGGGCGGCGGGCACGCGGAAATCGACATCAAGAACCTCGAAGTGCCGGCGGAGAATTTGCTCGGCGGCGAAGGCAAGGGTTTCAGCATGGGCCAGCATCGTTTGGCGTACGGCAGGCTGCGCCATGGCATGCACAATGTGGCGATGGCGCAGCGCGCCCTCGACATGGCAGTGGCGCACGTCACCACGCGCACGACCTTCGGCAAAAAACTCGACGAGCGCCAGGCGGTGCAGTTCATGCTGGCCGATTGTGCCAGCGAACTTTACATCGCGCGCCTGATGCTGTTGCACATCGCCTACAAAGCCGAGAAAGGCATGGATCTTCGCCAGGAAAACGGCATCGCGAAAGTGTTCCTCGCACACATGGTGCACAAGGTCGTCGATACCGCCATCCAGCTGCACGGCGCCCTGGGCTACAGCCGCGACACGCCCCTGGCCGCTTGGTACACCCACATCCGCTCGCAACGCCTCGTCGACGGCCCCGACGAAGTCCACCGCTGGACCACAGGCCGCAACGTCATCAAAGCCTTCAAAGCACACGGCACAACCGCGAGTGCTGCGGGTGGGGATTTGATTTAGCAAGATATCTTCACCGCGAAGACGCGAAGGCCGCGAAGGTTTCCTACAATCCCCACCGTCGACATGGCCGCTTGGTATTTTTGCTTCGTGACTTTTTCGCGGCCTTCGCATCTTCGCGGTGAAATTTCTTTTCTACAACTTCGCCAGATTGGTCTGCAGCCAGTCGATTGTTTTTTGCAGCCACACCATGACCTCGCCAACTGTGTCGCGCAGGGTTGCCGCTGCCTGTTGCCCGATCAAGGGTGACAAATCCATCATCTGTGACGCGGCGATGATGCCTGCTGCTGCCAGTGTCAATAACATCAGAGCCAAGCGGGCTCCGGGCCTCATATCGCGGACCCAGAGATACGAGATCTGCACCACCACGCTCAATGCCAGTGCCCCATAGAAAGCGAGGTGCGGGACATCGACGCCCACCGCATCGGCCACGAGCAATGCACCGATGAGAACGAGAAAATTCAACGCAATAAGTTTCACGATCGGGAAGCGCTCGATAAAATTTGAGATTGGATTGACAAGGAAAAACATGACCGCAGTGGCCGTCAGGATGGCTGCGACCATGACTTCAACATGTTGCGCAATACCGATGGCGGCGATGACACTGTCGAGAGAGAAAATCACGTCGAATATCGCGATCTGCAGGATCGTGATCATGAAACCCGCGTGAACGGCCTTCATTCCGGAACCTGCATGCCTCCCACCGGAGCCAAGCATATTTGCAATTTCAACAATCGCCCTCCAGATGAGAAACAGACCGCCAAAACCAAAGACCAGTTGGCGCGGTGTGACGGCAAGCGGCATGCCGCCCACCTCGAACGCCAGCGGCGTTTCCAGATGAGAGAGCCAGAACAACGAGAACAGAAGCAACAACCGGGTAGCAACCGCCACAAAAAGCCCCAAGCGCCGGGCCAGTGCACGTTGGTGCTCAGGCAGCCTGCCGGCCAAAATCGCGATCAAAACCAGATTGTCGCCAGCTAGGACGATTTCCAGAAAGGTCAACGTCAGGTAGCTTGCGACATGCTCTGACGCAAAAAATTCAAATCCCGGCATACAATCCCCCAACGCGGACAAACATAGACTCCGCGTATAGAGCCACAACTTCCGGCCGTTGGCCAAGCAAAACAGCCGCACATCGAATAATGTGCGGCTGCGGACTGCAGTTCGCGTTAGAGGCGATTACTCGCCGTAGACTTCAACCTCAGCCCGGCCAATGAACCAGCTGGTTTCCTCGTACTTGAACTTGATGCGGTCGATGTTGCGTTGCCCGCCGTTCAAATCAATGTTGCGGGTGCACTCGCCGGCGTTGATGCGGGAACGGACGTTGACGTCCTGGTGGCCGCCATTGCGGAAGAAAATGTCGAAATCATAGAAATGAACCGGATTGCCTTTGACGCACACTTTCACGCGGCTGAATTTCCGGTTGCCCGGCAGGTGAATGACATCGACGTCCAGGCGGTCGGTCACAATACGCTCGCCAATTTTGTCCCACGCCAAAGCCGGCGAAACGCCTGCAAAGGTTGAGATCAGAAGTGCTGCGGCCGTGGCCAGTAAGGTCTTGCTCATAAATTGTCTCCTCAATTTGATCCCCGTTTTGGGTGCGTGGAAATTGACGCGCGGCCCATGAACCGCAGATGAAAACAATTTGGGGCAATCGGTCAACGCAGGAAACTGTGACTACGGTTACAAAGACCGGAGCCTAGGCCTCAACCACCAATCTCTCCAGCCCCCTGAATCCCGGCATCGAGCGCCAGACGAAATCCTGCTTGGCGAGGTGCAGGTTTGGATAACGCTCGAACAACATCGGCAGCGCCACTTGCGCTTCCATGCGCGCCAGAGGGGCGCCGATGCAGATATGGGCCCCGCCGCCGAAGGCGACGTGGGCGACGTGCTTGCGGGTGATATCGAAACGGTCGGGGTCGGCGAACACTTCCGGATCGCGGTTGGCGGCGCGCAGGTAAGTCATCAGCGGTTGGGTCTTGTGCACGGGACAGCCACCGACTTCCATTTCGCGCGAGGCGACGCGCGATGTCAGCGAGATCGGCGATTCAAAGCGCAGGATTTCTTCGACCGCGTTACTGGCAAGCTTTGGATCGGCTTTGAGCTTGTCGAGTTCACCTGGATTGTTCAGCAACGCATAGACACCGTTGCCGATGAGATCGGTGGTGGTCAAATTGCCGCCGACGAGCAGGGCAGAGGCGTTGATGCAGATCTCCGCGTCACTGAGCTCGGCGCCATCGGCCTGGATTTGCACCAGGTCGGTGATCAGATCGTCTTTGGGACGGCGCCGCCGCTCGTCCATGGCCGCCAGGAAATATTCGCGCAGCGATTTTTGGGCCGCCAGCATTTGTACAGTCTGCTCCGGCGAGCGCCCGATATGCAGCCCCAGGATGACGCCTTCGGACCACTCACGGAATTCGCGCAGACGCTCCTTCTCGACACCCAGGACTTTGGCAATGACAAGGATGGGAATGGGGATACCGAAATCGTTGATGATGTCGAAAGAGCGCCGGGCGCCCAGATCGTCCAGCACCTCGCGTACGATCGCCTCGACATCGCCTCGCATCTTGCCAGCGCGCTTGTAGAACACTTTGGTCAGCGGCACGCGCACGCGCGCATGGTCGGGATCGTCCATAAAAAGAATGGATTCACCGTCGTTGGGTTCAGGGCGCTGATCGATGAAGCGATGAAACATCGAGTTCGGATCGGCTTCGCGCGGATGGCGCAGCAGAGTGCGGTCGTTGACGATGGCCTTCACGTCTTCATAGCGCGTCAAAACGTATTGATTGAAGGCCGGATCAAGACGCACCGGACACCGTTCCCGCAACTCAGCGAGGCGCGCATAGGGGTCTGCGCGATAGGCAGGATCGATCTCGAGCAGCTCAAAACCTGTGGGAAGCGGTTTGTCGGTCATGGCGGGCTCACGGTCAGAAGGTTGCGTGTCATAGCACATTTTGTGCATACTGATTTCTGTTTAGTAGGGATTGTGCCATGGCGCATGTGAAAGAAATCTGGCGGTATCCGGTCAAGTCGATGGGCGGAGAGCGGCTGAAAGTGACCGAACTCACAAAAGGCGGCATTCCATATGATCGCGGCTGGGCACTGCGCGACGAAGCAGATCAAACCATTCGCGGCGCCAAACACTTTGCCGGACTGCTGAACTGCTCGGCGCGGTATTTGATGGACACTCCCGCCACGCCAGTCCCGCAAGCCGAGATCACTCTTCCCGATGGGCGCCGCATCAACACCAGCGATGCGAAAGTGCACTCGACCCTTTCTGAAGTTGCCGGGCGGGCAGTGACTCTGTGGCCGCTGCAACCGCGCGAGAACACGGCGCACTACCGCTCCAACGCCCCTATCACCGATATCGAAGCCTATCTGCGCAAGATTTTCGCCCTTGAAGCCAGCGAACCCCTGCCCGACCTCAGCACATTCCCGCCCGATGTCCTGCAGGAGATCACCGTCTACGCTTCGCCGCGCGGCACGTATTTCGATGCGTTTCCGGTCAACGTGCTGACTGAGGCGTCGCTGCGCTATATGAAAAACCTGTTACCAGACTCTCTCATCGACGTGCGGCGCTTCCGGCCCAATTTCCTGACCGCCGACGACAACGCGCCCGCCGCACCTGTCGAGTTCGACTGGGTCGGGCGCGAAGTCGGCTTGGGGGGCGCCCGCATCGCCGCCATCATGCGTTGCCCGCGCTGCATCATGACCACCCGCGCGCAGGAGCGACATGATGCGTCGCTGCCACGCGACTCGGCCATCATGCGCGCCCTCGTGCGCGAAACCGCGCAGAACCTGTCGATCTACGCAACGGTTACGAAAGAGGGCGCCGTCGCTGTTGGTGATGCGGTCACAGTGGGCTGACAGCGATGCCGGACGACTCCCGCTCCGTTGCCAACCGCGCTTCCGCCGCGGCCATCATCCCCTTGAACCGCGGGTGGTCACGGACGGAATCAAAATCCGGGTCGGCCTTGGTGTGAGGAAAGCGATCCTTGCCGAACCTCGCGAGTTCAGCTTTGTGTGAAATTCTTTTCTTACTGAGTTCCCGTGTCACTTAATTCTGATGTTGGGTACCAGAGCACGGTTTGCCGAATTGGAGTTGCGCATCGCAGCAAATTCACGCCAATGCCGTCGGGCTGTTTACCATTTGACTGGCGCAAAATCGACAGATGGTCTGTGTATATACCAACGCATGCATACGTGCATATAAGGGGAAAAGACCGTTATACTTCATATGTTAAGCCCCAAAAAACCACCTGAAAAATCAACATGTATGCATGCAGTCGTCTCAAGCCAGGGGCGGGGCGTGGGGCGCGCACCCCATCAGATTTCGCGCGCACCTCATCCGTTCCCCGCCTCCCGGGCAGGGTTGCAGGGTCTATTCAAACTTCAAGTCGCAGCTGAGCATCGCCCATTTTTTAGAGCGATGCCAGAAGCATAGAACATAAACAGAACTTTTTTGCCGCGTCAACCTGAATTTCAAGTGGTCCCCAAAAGCCTGGTGACCTTGTCACGTTACTGATCGTATGTTCCGGCGAAACCCACCGGCTCTCACTCAACATGCCTTCCTGCTCTTGTCGAAAGCGCTATTCCCAGACCACGATCAGGCCGCTGACTTGCGTCGCATATCTTCCCGATTTCGGCATCCGACATGTCCGCCGCCGCAGCGTTCCCTTTGGCCCAGATGGGATGAAACTCCCTGTCGGTCATTGTGTCGATGTGATGCAGCTCCGTGGCGGCGCGGCTTTCGTGCATAGCCGCCCTGGAGTTTTTTGCCGCCTGCCGCGTCTGGAGCGCGAGATAGACGAGAGAGGCGATCACGGCGACAGCCGCAATCGATTGGCTGATGAAGTAGATTTCCTCGAGGGTCATGCGGCGTCCTCCGAGTCTGGCAGTGGCGCAAAGTTCGCTCGCCCAGGTTTGCGCCAGCATTTGGCGCACACTCCAAACATGCGTCAACGTTTGTAGGACCTTCGAAATGTGATACCTCGTTCATTGCGCCGGCGGCATTCTGGAACTAAATGATCTGAAGCTCTTTTAAGGAACTCGCACGTGGACAATACGAAACTTGCAGAGGCATTGTTCGACGCGCTCGCGAAATGCGACGACGACGCGGTGCGTAAGCTTTGCGCGCGCGATTTCCGCGCCAATCAGAATGGCGGCCCAGCGATGGACCTGGAGACGCTGCTTGGTTTCAATGCCGCGGTTCACAAGGTCGTTCGCGACTTCCGATACGAAAACCCTGTCCGGTCCGCGACGGCAACCGGCTTCGTCGAGGAACATGCCGTGCGGGGCAAGCTTGCCGACGGGAGCCCATTGGAGCTCCATGTCTGCGTTGTCGCCGAGTTGAGCGATGGCAAAGTCAAAGCGGTGCGCGAGTATGTCGACAACCGCGCCGCCGCGGGCTTGATCCGGGCTTTGAACGGCGGCTAGTCGAAGATCAAGTGCGATGGCCCTTACTTGTGACAGGGATTGACCACCGGTGGGTCCGCACCTACCCTCCTCGCTCATGCTCAAACCGACATTCATAGAACCCGGAGAAGGCCGAACCATCCTGCTGCTTGTCGCGCATGCGGACGATCCGGCACTCTTCCTCGGCGGGACAATCTTGCGTTGGGCCGATGCAGGCTGGCGCGTGGTCTGCGTGCGCGTCACCGATGATCGCTGGGATTCGGTCGGACTCACGGAGACGGAAACGATTGCACGAAATGCGCTGGAGTTCCGCGCCGCAGCGCGCGCGCTCGGAATCGCCGAGATCGTCGAGCTCGGCTATTGCACCGACGTTTTGGGCGATGCGAGCGAGGTCACGCTGCGCGCGCATTTCATTCGCCTGATACGGCAGTTCAAGCCCTATGCACTCGTCAGTTTTGATCCCTACGCGATGTTCGGGGAGGACAATCAGGATCATGTAAAAGTCGCAGCTGCGGCGGATGAGGCTTTTTGGACGAGCCAATTCGACCTCCATCATCCCGAACACTTGGCCGACGGCCTGGCACCCCACGGCGCGTTCGAGCGCTGGTATTTCGGGCGCAAGGTTATGGATGTCACCGATGTGATCGACATCCAAGGCGTGCTCGAGCGCAAGATCGAAGCGGCGCTGAGCCACGAAACAATGCTTCGCAACATCGTCAACCAAACCCGGCTGCAGGCCGAGACGGGCGGTTGGAACGTGCCCATGCTGGACGACATCGCCGCGGGCGGGCCGCTGCGCCCTTTTGTTGAGATGTACCTCAATAGCGCCGCCAAACGGGTCGGTCAAACGCATGGCCTCGCGGCCGGCGAGGAATTTCGCGTCGTGCGCTTTGGCGGCATGACCGGGCTTTTGGAGCATTTCGGGCGGCGAAGGCACGCCGTCAAGTGAGATACAGGGACGGCACACTTGTTCCCTAAGCTTCCACATTCAGGGGCACCCGACAAACGCCGGCGATTGAGGCGGCGTCAGGGACTAGACAACAAACGCGCGGGGCATGGCGCATCGACCCTGACGGCGGCGGCCGTGGAGACACGGGGACTCTTTATAATGTCCCCGCCTGTTCGTCCCGTAACAACCTCATCGCCGGAGTTTGTCACGTGTTCCGCGATGTCCGTCTCCAATGCAGTTGATGCAGCGCTTACTGAGTGAGCGTGGCTCACGTCGCTGGCGGGCGGCGGTCCGCCTCTTCCTGCGCCTCGCGAATGAGGCCGTCGATGAAGGCGCGGAACTCGTTGCTGAGCGAGATCGGGTTGGCGGCCCACCACGACTGAAAGCCCGGAAAGGTGACGGCCCATTTCAGCGTCTTCAGCTCCGCATCGAACAGTTGCTTGTCCAGGGTGCCATTCTTGTATTGGTAGTAAAGCGTTTCGAAGATTCGGAAGTTGGCCAGCAGCATGTAGTCAGCGGACATGCGTTCGTCTTCGTCCAGCTCCTTTGAACCTGACATGGCGAGCCGCAGGATGCGCGCGACCTTTGGATCGCTGAGGATGAGATTGTTGATCGCGTTGAAGCTGTCGGTGATGGCGTGATGCGACGTCGCCTTCACGGCGCGCGTGTTCTGCCGGATCTGCAGTCCCACAAAGACCAGCGAGCCGAAGATGGCGGCCACGGCGAGGATCTGGCTGATGTAGTAGGCGGTTCCAAGAGTCATGATTTTGGTACTCCGCTTTGCGTTTTGACTTCCGGCGTCGGGGCCGCGTTGCCGTGCAACGCACTCACATCCCACAGCACAACGTTGGTGGTGTCGCGCCGTCAGACCGGCTTGCCGGCAGCCGCGGCTTCGACCTCCGCCTTAGCTGCTTCCCAGGGCGGGAAGTGGGTCCATGCCGGAGGAAGTGAAGCTGATTGAGCCAACCGCTTGTTCAACGTGTCGCGCAACAGCGGCGAGAAGAAGAACTGCGACTCCAACCACCATTCTGCCCCACCTGCGTGATGAGGACGCCGAGCATGTTGTGGACGAAGGTCAGGGCCTGCCCTTCATCGATCAAATTCTGCAATCGCATGTTCAGGACAGCGTCAACATTGACCGCCATCTCGACATTATAGGCGTGTATGCGCAGCTTTTGCTCCCTCGACAATCCGGTCCAGGTCTGAAGCGCAACGCTATACAGCACTGCGAAATCGGGATCGGTCCTGAATGTCCGGAAGTGATCAGAAAACGCGGACATCGCCGTCAGGTACAGGTCCGATCGCGCCACCCGTGACTGCTGGCGGATCTGGACGAACACGCCAACCAATGATGCCAGGATCGCGATGACCGCAACGGTCTGTGAGATGTATTAATCCGTCCATAAGTAGATTCATCTTTAGGCGGCGTATTTGAGCGATGGCTTTTGAAAGAAAGAGATGATTTTCCGGCTGTCGTTTTGCAGATCGCGCATCGACTTACGAACCTTCTTTTC
>Ga0163153_10000308_pt1 | contig 88191 bp, 131 predicted proteins | sample OliLakLV19MP6IB1_FD_148629 | JGI IMG/M metagenome (GOLD analysis project Ga0163153, IMG submission 148629) | Freshwater microbial mat bacterial communities from Lake Vanda, McMurdo Dry Valleys, Antarctica - Oligotrophic Lake LV.19.MP6.IB-1 | ecosystem: Environmental > Aquatic > Freshwater >...
AGGGATGAACCACGATGGAAAGAGCGAAAACGGCACAAGGACATTGCTGATTGTGGTTTCTACTCACTTGTGCAGAAGTTAATGTACAAGGCAGTTTGGTATGGTCGTGAGTTGGTGAAAGTTAGTCGCTGGTTTCCGTCATCTCAGTTGTGTAACAAGTGTGGTTGGCGTAATCGTGACTTGAAGCCAACTGACCGTGAGTGGTGTTGTTGGAATTGTTGGGAAAACCACTTGCGTGACAATAACGCTGCTTGTAATATCTTGGATGAAGGATTGAGGATCAGAACTCTCGGAACGAGAGGGATAGCCGCTTGCCCTGATGTAAGACCCGCTCTGAGTGGGCTATTGGTTGGAGCGGAAGCCCCGCCCCTTTAGGGGCGTGGGTAGTTCACTATATCAGCTAAAATAATCTTATTGTGATCTCGCAACCAATCTGAATAAACAAGAGAATTGGTGTCATCTTGTGGATTTCCTGTTATAGAACTAAGAAACCCAGCTTCTGCTTGTATATCTACATTTATTCCCTCATCCATTCGATTCTTACAATATTCTTCAAATTTTAACATGATACTTAGTTATCATTCTCTACAAACATTTTGAAATTAAATGGTGATGAACAGAACGTAAAAAAGCAGGGACAAACGTCCCTGCTTCGTGTTGAAATTACTTGGACCAGTTGAGAGTGACTTGCTTGAGAGATTCACGAAGTTCAACTTGGAGTTTCTCGATGTCAACCTTCAGTTTCGGGAGGGCAGTACGGCGAATTTCTTGAAGTTTCTTATCATTCGCCACGAGTGTTGTCTGGAATTGCAGACTGTGTTCCGTTCCCTTCGTAGACTCGATGTTCTTACGAACTTCGCTCTGATGCTTCTCCAGACTGGACTCTTCAGTAGCATTCGTCTGGTATTCCAACTCTTTCGCTGCAATCTTCTTCTGAATTTCAATCGCCGCTTCCAAGCCCTTGATGTTCTTACCACTTGGATGTCCTCTGACGATAATCTGACTGTTGAGCCAAGTGATATCCGTGAATTCCACCTTGCTCTTTTCCACGAACGTCTCGGTGATCTTCAGTTCTTCCTGACTTTTGGACCGAACCTTGAGACGATACCGCTTTCCATTCGCAGTTTCCTCATCTGATTCCGTGTCACTGTTTATGGTTGCCGTGGAATTCGGCAACACTCGCTCATGGTCAATCACCAACTCACAAGCCTCCGTCTTGACACTCCGAATGCGATAGTTGATGGATGAGCGGTTTGCCATCTCCGTGTAAACCACACCTTTCTCGATAACAATCTTGTCATAATCACGCTGAATCGTCCCGCCTTCTCTGGTGATATCCACACCAGTATCTTCCCCATGCAGGAGATGACGACTTTCTCCTGGCTTGCTGATCGGGAGGATTGCCGTGCCTTGGAACAAGTCAATTCCCTGCTTGTCACGAACAAACACGTTGCATGGACCTTTCTGAAGGCTGTGCGGCAGACTGTTCGTGAACCTCAACGCAATCTGCGGTCGTCCTGCACGAGCTTGATCCTGATTGTAGTTGTAGTACAGTTCAGGACGACAATCCTTGAGATCAGTTGCAATCATGTCGATGGTTGCAGACGAATTTGGTGGGATTGTCTGCTTGAGTGGCTTGCCGTCAGAATCCAGAGGAGTCAACAGCGTGAAGTCACCCATCTCCACTGCGTCTCCGGTGCCAGTGTCAGCCAATCCAGGTGGTGTGAAATCGCTTTGTACATCACCACCGTAACTACCAATACGAGCGTAGTTGGTATCACCAACCGATTCAAGTCCACCACTAGGAGCGCATGCCGCTTGCGCACTCATCAGACGATTCTTTTGACTTGGCGTGAATCCACGAGTAGCCTCTGTTCCACCGGAAGCGTGTCCGGTAATAATGTTTAACTTGTTCCTTGTGGGAACCTTTGGTTCAGCCAGATCGGTGATTTCCACCGTGTACGGCACACCTGTCACACATCGGATCACCGCATCTTCCCATGCTTTGTCCGTGTTGTTGTGGACGATTGCACTTCCGGTGAGTCTCCAAACCTCGCCACTTTGTCGGATTTGGTACTGCATCGCCCAAGCCGCAAGCGGAACCGTCATACCGATGATGGCGCGTGCCTTTTCTTTTGACTTGAGTTTCATCTGAATCAGACTGGAACTTGGTCTGATTTGCGAAAACGCAGCGTCCATTGCGCGGTCGATCTGATCCTGCACATCCTTGTCAGTGAAAGTGTACTGCTTGATTTCTGCGGTGTTAACTCCACGAATGATCCCACCCGTGTCGCAAACGCTCACAAACACCTTCGTGACTTTGTACGTTCCATGATCTTCTTCGACACTGTCTGTGCCGAGCAAGCGACCAGTGATGGTACTGTCATCTTGCTTGATGATGTTGACCTTGCTGCCACGCAAACGAGAAAGCAAGGTTGTCAGTGGGTTGTCACCGTCGATCTTGATGACGGAAGCATTAGCCGATTTCGGCTTGAACCGTGCGGGCTGAACGATTTGGATTTTGTCTTTTGCCTGTGCGCCGAACACTGTCAGGTTGATTCCGTCAGACAAGTGTTCCGTCTTGACGGGAATGCTAATTTCCGTGCCATCAGGAGAAACGTCGTATCCAAAGCGAAGATCAGCCATGCCGTTGCCAAAAATTGTCACCATGTTGTCCATAACAAAAATCCTCGTGTTCCGTTGCATCAAAAGCGATACAGTGCGGTTTACTCAATTTACAGGTGATGCAATTCAAGTCAAGAGAGGAAACCAAAAATATCAACCCACGACAATTAAAATAATAAAGCGTATATATGTAGGAACAAAAAATGAGTGACAATTACACAGTATTGAACAAGGGTTGTGGTGGAGACGCTATAGACGAAGAAGGCGTTTCATTTCCTACTGCGCCAACAACTCGAAAACGTAGTAGAGTTGTTATTGGTGGCTCAGACAAAGACGAATTGGCGCGTGTCACTAACGCGGAATTAGATGGAAGCGAGTATGGATTAGTCACTCGTTCTATCACTCAAAGATATCCTGGCACTTCAGTTATTTCATATAACGAAGTCACTCTTGTAACTAGCAATTCCGAAACAACAGTTGTTTCCTATACAGTCCCGGTCAGTAATGAATTCAATTTCTTGGGAGTTTCTGTAACTGGTGATATTCCAGCAAGATATAGAATTTTTGTGGCAGCAGCCCCTATGTTTGCAGGTAGAACTACTGTTGCAACTCCTAATTACATGATCGAATACAGTCAAGCACCATTTGTTGTTGCGGCTGGCACTACCATTTATTTGAAAGCAACACATTATTTTAGCGGACTGAACGGTAATTTTGAAGGCACAATCATTGGGTATAATTTAACGGTCTAATCTATGGCTGATATTCACAAGAAAAATAGAGACTTGTTTATCAAAAAATACGAACGAGATAAACTTGTTGCGCAAGCAAACATTCAATCTCGTGAAATTCGTATTTTGGAACTATTAGATGAAATAGAACGAAACAAAGATGACATTGAAGCACAAAATAAAGTCATTAGAGATATGGACTTCAATATCAATCAACAAAAAGAAGAAATTGCAAAAGGGAACTAGATTATCGTATGAATCTAATGAGAAGATGTCGTTACGGCATGATGGTTTACAACCAAAATGATATTTGGCAAGGTCGATCTTTCGACACCTACGGCGAATATTCTGAAGAAGAAGTTATTTTATTTAGGAAGCACATCAAACCAGGACATACTGTGTTTGACGTTGGTGCAAACATTGGATCGCACACATTGGCTTTTTCACGTTTGGTTGGACCAACAGGATTAGTTGTTGCCATTGAACCTGAAAGACATAACTTTTATACACTTTGCGGCAATGTTGCTGTTAACAACATCAGAAACGTCTTTTGCTTCCAACAAGCTCTAGGAAAAGAAACTGGCTCCATTGACATCCCAGAAATTGACGAAGCAACTACTAATAACTTCGGCGCAATTGATCTCACCAGAGATTACTCCAAATTCCCTCATTATCCTGTCACTCTCAACACACTAGATAACATTGGCGTTGATAAATGTGATTTCATCAAAATTGATGTGGAAGGAATGGAAAAAGCGGTTATTGAGGGAGCAATCAACAAAATCAATAAATTCAAACCAATTTTGTATGTTGAAGATGATCGTACTGAAAAATCTCAAGAATTAAGAGAGTATATCAAGTCTCTAGACTATAAGATATACAAGCATTATCCGAGATTCTTCAATCCACAAAACTTCTACGAAGAACCAATCAACGTATTCAATGACACAACTTCTTGGAACCTGTTTTGTCATCACAATTCAATAAACCCTGATGTTTCTGGACTTGAGCAAGTTCTTTAATAACATCTTGAAATACTGAATCCCAATCACCCATCTTGCTTTGGCGGAACAAGCGAATACTATTATACCACTCTGTATTCCACCGCCAATCAAAATTGAACGGTATCAAAACCCAACACGGAACACCCATCGCTCCACACAAGTGCGCCAATCCACTATCAATGGTAATTACCAAATCCAATTGTCTCAAATAATTTGCTGTATCATTGAAATCATGTAACTTGTCAGACAAGTCTACGAAAGGGAAATCACCCTTCCAACGTGGATTTCCACCCACTTGCAAAGAGTACAAATCAGCGTACTCTGTGAATGCCGAGAACCGTTGACAATGACATGAACGTGATTCATCTAACGGATGATTCGGATTTCCTGCCCAGGAAAACCCAATGTTAAACTTTATAGGTAATTCAATAGGTTTTGAAAGTTCTTTAAGGTATTCGCATTTTTGAGGATGATCCAAACCGAGAATATATGGAAGGCTACATACAGAAGCAACCATATCACAAGAAGGCGGACTTGGATAAGGATCACCCGCTCTACCAATCACTTCTATGTCCGGAAATGATTGCTTCATAATCGTTGCAATCTCTTCTTGACATTCCAATACAATGTTTTTGACTAACTTTCTGGCTTTCGGGATGTAACGACTGAACTGAATCAGATCACCAACTCCTTGTTCGCTAAACAGACATAACTTCTTCTTTTTTGAAGATGACCCATTCCAAGTTGGTTGTTTGAACCTTTCTCGAAATGATTTTACATCATCCAATTTATCAAATCGTGATTCATATTCTTTCCATCCTTCTTTGAAATTTCCTTGTGATAATAGCCCACAAGCCAAATTGTATCTTGCCTTTGGAAAGTCTGGCTTTCTACGTAACGCTTCTCGATAAGCTGCATTGGATTCTTCAAATAAATGCAAATTCGCCAGTATTACTCCATAATTAAAACATGGCAAAGAATCCACATCGTTAAATGCTACGGATTTTCTTGCCGCTTCTTTCGCTCTTTCTGTCAACCCACGACAATTGAGAATGTGAGACAAGTTACTGAATGTGCCCCAATTACTTTTATCAACATTGATTGCCGCTTGCATCGCTATTTCAGCCTTATTAGGCATGTTTTGATCGTGATAAATAATTCCAAGAAAGTTCAATATTTCAACAGAAGCTTTCTCTAACAAGTAGATTGCATCTGTTGTACGACCTTCGCTGGTAAGTCTTTGAACCTCTACTATTAGCTTTTGAACTATTTCCATTAGTGATATGCCCCGAAAAAGTATTTTCTTATATATATACAATAGTAATGGAGGACGGTAATGACGAATAACCGAACACTAAGTCTGAAACGTAATGAACATGCAAGATTGGTTGCTTTGGCAAACATTCATGCTAGGGAAATACGAATTATAGAATTAGAAGAAGAAATTGAAAAACAAAAGTTAGACATGGAAGCGCAGCAGAAAATCCTTATTGAAATGGATAAAAGCATTAAGCTCCAAATCGAAGAAATGAATAAATCTATAGCCCAAGTTAAGGAATAAACAATGGCTGATATCCAGACACAGTTACCAGTAAGAATCACAGACGGCACAAACACAGTTGGTATTCTTACCAACAACAATGCTGCCCCGGTTGCCAATAACGTTGGTTCATTGGTCGCTCTCGCCAATACCGCTGCACCGTCATATACAGACGGCAATCAAGTCCTTCTCTCGGTTGACCCATCTGGTGGTCTGCGAGTTAATGTCAGTTCAGGAACCGTAACAACAGTTGCATCTGGAACGCAAGCAGTTTCAGGAACGGTGACAGCAATTGCATCTGGAACACAAGCAGTTTCAGGAACAGTAACAGCAATTGCATCTGGCACACAACCTACAACTGGAACTCTTACAAATAATAATGCTGCTCCAGCCGCAAACAACCTTGGTGTGTTGCCAGCACGTGCAACTACTGCCGTTCCGTCTTACACAGAAGGCAATCAAGTTCTTCTGTCTACAGACCTCACTGGTGCATTACGAGTTGCAGGAACATTCACAAGTTCTCCCTCTGGAACACAAGCTGTATCCGGAACCGTAACCAATGTGCCCTCTGGAACACAAGCCGTTTCGGGAACCGTAACCAACGTTCCATCTGGAACGCAAGTTGTAACTGGCACACTTACCAATAATAACGCTGCACCTGCTGCAACGAATTTTGGTGTACTATCTGCACGTGCAACTACTGCTGTACCATCTTACACTGAAGGTAATCAGGTACTTCTGTCTACGGACCTTACTGGTGCGTTGAGAGTTGTAACTACTTCTACTGGAACACAACCAGTTTCCGGAACCATTACAGCAGTTCAGTCAGGAACTTACGCTGTTTCTGGAACTGTGACGAATGTACCATCTGGAACGCAAACAGTTACGGGCACTGTTTCAACAAGTCCTGGTGAAATGACTACTGGTATTGTGGCTTCTTATGGCACATCTACTTCAGTAGCAAACGGTTCCACTGGCACAATCTCTTACACGGTTACAGCAGCGAAGACACTTTATCTCAAGGGTGTTTGGGCTTCTTCTTCGGGTGCGCCATGTAAGGTTACGATTGATTACGGTGCCGGTCCAACAGTTCTTGGAGTTGGCTTCTACGCAACTTCTTCACCAATGATTCAATTCGTGATGCAACAACCAGTCGCAATCGCAGCGTCAACTGTGGTCAATGTCAAGATTCAAAATAACAGCGGTCTAGCACAGGATGTTTATGCTTCAATCTGGGGTCATGAACTTCCATAACTTTTATGTTATACAAAAACCCAGCCAAAAGGCTGGGTTTTTGTATTTATAGTTGATAACCGTAGAATGTGATTTGTGCCATTTCGCCAGTATAAGGAGTATGATTTTCCAACCATACTCTCATTTCTGCGCCATAAGCATCATTGATAGAAATTGAAACCACATATTCAAATCTGAATTGAAGGAAATCATTTGCTGAACCTCGTGTACTTCCACCAAATGGAGGAGTTTTTGGGTAAGCGCCATTGGTATAAGCAATAAAGTCTGCAATTTTCTTGAAATAGGTTCTAGTGCCTGGATATTCAAACCTGGCTGGTGGATTCCCCAAATAAGGATTGTATGTAAAAAATGCACTAATAATTGAATCTGTCATCACAATATCTGTTGACAACATGCATTCTACTGCTGTGATGACAGTAACCTTTCCAGCTACTGGACGAATATACATTACACTACCAGAATTTGCTGGACTGTAGTAATAAGTTGCCGTTATAGCAAGACTATTTGCTGGAGCAGTAAAGAACGTAATTGTTCCAGCAGCATAATCAATTGTAAAATCCCCGCCAGAAGTTTGACCAAATACTCGTTCTGTTTTTACAACATTATTGACTTTTACTTCTGGTGTAAATGTCGTTCCTCCTTGAGTATAATAAGGAACAGCCCAGTTTTCATCTGTGATCTTACCGTGTGTTGTGTCAATTACATAAGTGTGAGCCAAACTAAATGTTACAGTTGAACCATCACCAGTTCCCACTGCTTCTGCCACTACTCTAATACTGTCGCCAAACCAAGTAGTTTTATCACAAAAGTTGTGAGAGAACGTCCATGCACGACTTCCATAGTTAGGTTTAATTGTTTGAACGATACTTTGTTGTTCAGAGTGTATACTTTTGTTTGAACTCGATTTATAATTATCTTCAAAATCAGTTATGTTAGCGGAATCATCAATTCCAATAGGTTCATATCCTGATTTGAAAACATCAGCACTGTAAACAAACGGTCCATCCGTAGAAAATATTATATATTTTTCCGTAAATTCGGTGTGTTGCCACAACAAACCTTTGGCTTGTATAATTGTTTTTAAAGCAGAATAAATTAATTTTATACTTTCCATGAAACCTCTTTTAGAACAATTCTCTATACAAAATAGAAAGAAAAGCTGTTGGGCTTGTACCACCAGTCTTTTGAGCTGCCCAAGTAATAACATCACTTGTTCCAGCGATATTAGATGAAATCTTTAATAAGTTTGTAACGTCTGTTGAGTCTCCAGCAATAGGCGTTCCAGAGTTGCCAGAACCGCTTGAATAACCACTATAAATAATGTTTCCGCCAGAAATTGCTGTTGCAGCAGTATCATATTCAGAAATTGTATTGGTTCCTGGCGTGCCCGCAAAACTTGCTCCCGTTAAAGTCCCATTGAAAATAACCTGAAATATTACAGCTTGACTAGAACTTAACACCAAAGTAAAATTTTGTGGGATCAATACATTTCTTACACCGGATGATCTTAGTCGCAAACTAATTAATGGAGTCAAAGTAGCAGGAATAGATTTGCCAGTGATTCCCAAATCAACTGCTCGATTCACTCCGAATGGCACAGTACCACCGCTCGCAAAAGCAGCAGCAGCACGCATCGAAAGTGTGGTGGCACTTGCTGTAGTTCCAGTATTAGTAATTTCTGTTCTTATGGGCAAATTTATTGTTAGTATGTTTGGAACAGTAAGAACATTAGCTCCGAAAATTTCATGACAAAAATAAGCATTACCATTTACAATAATACCAAATTTTGAATAATTGGTATTATGAGTAACAAAATAAGTATTTTGATTGTCGGTAGTTAATGTAATACCACTGGCACCTGTTCCGTCCAATTTATCAATATTCCAACTTGCTTGAGCGATAGCAGTATCAACAGGAGAACCACTTACAGAACTTCTTGCCACTACTCTTAACGTCATTCCGTTTTGTTCAAAGAAATAACCATCATTTGAATCAAATGCACCCACACGTTGTCTTACATTTGCTTTAATGGCACCCATTACACTGGTCGCTTGCCAAATCATACTTACGCCGGATTGCCCCATCACACGTTGAGATTGACGAATAACTTGATCTCCACTAGCTGTCGTACAAGTCATAGCAATTGCATTAGTAGCAGCGTTGATTACACCAGTGCCGCCGCCTGTTACAGACTGATACCAAAGTAAAAGATTGTCTTGCCCCAAAAACGAATAATCAAATAACTTGAAGTCTCTAGTAAATGGTGGTTCGCCAGCAGGAGTTGATGGCGTTGATGTTGATATCGTTACTGGAATAGCAGTTTGATTGGATGCGATAACAACTGGCCGACTATTCGCCATTGTTGTTTGCCCTTGCGCAACCTCACGGACTGTCAGACCAGGATCAGATGATCCTGGCAATGCAGTATTAATTTTTGCTGCATTGCTTCCTGTTGTGTCAGTAATCTCGACTGCTTGAGCAGATTGTAGTTCTGTTAAATCACCCATCTTACAATATATACGGTAACAGGAAGTAATTCATGCCTTTGCCATTGTATTTATCATTGAATTTGGGAATGGACTGCGGCGCATGTCCACCTATTTGCTTTCGATACAGAGTTGGAGAAATGCTTTGGTATAACTGCCGAAGGGCAATTATTGTAGAAATGTTGTCAGAAAGCACGGAACCGTTCTACTTGGTCAAAATCAACCAAGAATATCTTAAAGTTCCAGAATGTGCATTAAAGACAGAATGTGTTCGTCCAATCAGGAAGCCAATTATTCCATCTGTGGTCACTACACCACAACAAGGTAAGAAGAGTGTTAAGATTGTCGTAGAAAGTGAATGTGCATTAAAGACAGAATGTGTTCGTCCAATCAGGAAGCCAATTATTCCATCTGTGGTCACTACACCACAACAAGGTAAGAAGAGTGTTAAGATTGTCGTAGAAAGTGATCCAAATACAGACGTAGCAAAAATACAAAAAATTCTAGATAGGCTCAACAAGGACTGTAATGGCTGATTTTACTTATGCTGGGTCCGGAACCATACGCACCAGAGGATGTACAAAATTCGCTGTGACTGTGTGTTTTTATTACAAATTTGCCGAAGGATCACTTCTTTACTTGTGCGAGAAAGCAAATAAGGGAATCTTAGAAAAAATTGTCATCAAAAAAGTGAAATTGAGTGGTATCTCTACATTATACATAGACACATTTAATGCTTTGTATAATGAAAATGAGTTATGTACTCCAGGCGAAGCTTTTGCCGCTGCAACTGCCTATTACGAAGCACAATTAGCCGCAGCAATTGCTGCAACAAACTGTTAAACAGGATTATAATGAGTGACTCTGATTTTGTTGTGGAAAAAGTTCCACCAACCTTCTTCAAGAACGATGCTCCAATCTATCTCAAACTAGCCTTATACTTACTTGTTGGATTTCATATGGCTGTTCTGTTGGGTAACATAATAGCAATATTCATTCTGCCGTTTGTTGTTTCATGGTACATCTCTTTACCACTTGTTAGTTTGTTGATAAACTTTATGTTTTCTGCGGTCGCTTGCCCACTGACAAGGTTGGAATCCGTTATTCGTCGGAACATGGGCTTGCCCGAGATCAGGTACTTTGTCCAGCACTATTTCTGGCGACAATCCATTAGGAAGCGAATGGATTGTCGATAATTTCACGCAAGTCGTCACCGAGTTTGATATTTACACCTAATACGCTTGTCACACGACTATGAAGTCCTAAACAAACATGCGCAACGTCAGTAGCGGTATTTTTGTTTTTGAGTCTCATTGCGATGTTTGGAACTGAGACGTGAACTTCTTTATCGATTTGACTAAGATCAGATTTTTTCAGTCTGATGTGGGAATTTAGAATATTGCGATATAATTCGTCCATTTGATTTTCGTCACGAATTCTGATTGCAAACATATACGAAACTTGTGCGCATAAAAGTTTGGCTTCAGAACACTTGTCTGTGATAAAATCAATAATGTTTCCAGCAAACATTAATATGCTGGTTTGGTAGTTTTTGTCTAAATTGCCGCTTCTCAAAAAATGAAGTAGTGTAGTTGAACTTTTAATGTTCAACCATGCAGTTGACAAATTGGAATATTTTATCAGTTCATCGTAAGATGATTGATTTAAAGATGGCGCATTCTTCGCCATGAACTGTTCCATCTCTGTCATCGCTTCATCCTAAAGAAGTTAGACTTTTTTCATCGGCATATCCCAAGGATAGCCATCCACATTAAACCCTGCTGGTTGAAAACCTGGATTGTCAAACGCCATATACTTGTCTGAATTACGTTTCTGAATACGACATTTTCCTAACGAACTGTGAATAAACACAGTTCCGACTGGAGCATCCCTCAAATCAGACACATTATACAGGCGGAAGTCCAAGTCTTTTTCCTCTTTTGGAGGAGGTGGCTTGTCGTCTGCTTCATTGATTTGGTGGCGACTGAATAGTTCCGCCACGTCTTCATTTCTTTGTTCGTCTGAGCCAAGATACCCACAATCATACGCTTCGGATAAAATTTCCTGAAGTCGTGACATTGTTAATTCCATCGTTTCTCCTTTTGAATTCAGTATACCAAATCAATCAATCAAAGTCAATCACGTGTGGCTCTCGATACGTATCAGTAACGTGATTCCACAAAGCCGCATTACACAATATTATATCATTGCGTGAATAAATTCCAAAGCCTTGGTGTATGTGGCCAAAAATTACAATTTTAGGCTTCACTCGGTCAATTGCATCTAACAACGACTTCGATCCTTCGTGCGTCCAATCATATCCTTTTGACGGACATTCGTCACCATATCCATATGGTGGTCCGTGTGAAATAATGACATCTGCCTGTGAAATCATATCGTAACGAGTTTTCAAGAACTCTTCATCTCGCATGAATGCCCACTTTCCATAGGGCAAAGACCACGGGGTTCCCCAAATACGTAATCCTTGAACAATACACGAACTATCTTGTAAATAAGTCCAGGGCAGTTCTGGAACAAGCTGTGGAGAATCTTGAAAAATAGTGTCGTGGTTCCCGGCAATCCCAACCACTGCAATGTTTCTTTCTTTGAGATCATCGAGCCATGTGCGAAAGTGGCTATTCAGCCAAGCAAGTTGAATAAGTGGTGGTCCTGATGGTGATAAATCACCACCAATCAAAACAACGTTAACTCCGTAAGGAATTTTCGGCAATTCCCCATGTAAGTCACTGACACAACAAATTCTCATTTATTTCTCCTTGCTCTATGTGCCTTGGCATACCCCTGACGAAGCAAGCCAGCACTCCTACACTTGTCGCTAGTGTTATCATACGCTTAAACTTTATGCTCTTTAATCCATTTTTTCAAGAACTTGTAATGAACGTCAACAATGCCCTCATTGATTCCAAGATGTTTTACTTCCTCTGTGGTCGGCACTGGATGTCTTGATATTCTAACAGCCTTACGAACTTCTTCACCAAAATTACTCAAACGAATCGCATCTCCATATGGTTGCGACTTGAAAACCCATTCAAACACGGGAAATTGTTTTGGCTCTATGCCAGTTCGTTCTTGCTTTCTTTCCCAACGCTCCCATGCTCCACGTGCTTTCAGGGCTAAAGAATAAGCGCGATTGAGAAATTTCAATTTGAGGTAAGTTTGATAATCGCATGGATGGAAGCCCCATTTGCTTTCAAACACGATGTTGAAAATCATTTGTTGTCTCCTTTTAAAAGTTTGTACTTACGAAACAATTTTCTACTTTCTTCATAAATTGGAGACGTAGCAACAGCCGTAATCTGGTTGCCCATATCGGGTTCCCTGAACGGCGCATGACCAACTTTGTGTAAAACAAGTTCTTCAATTACTGAATGTAATTTCGCCTCGTCCTTGACACCAAGAACAATAACGTTTGGAGTAATCTCCGGAATGGGAAACAAACGATCCGCCTCTTGAATTGCATGGCAAGCCTGAACAACTTGATTTGGATGAGGCAAATCCAATCTGACAAACACATAAACATATGGATCAATCTACAACATTTTTCTCTCCTTTAAACTTTAACAATCTTACAAACCAATTTATCGCCATGATAAATATCTTCACCAACAAGTTCTTTCAACTCTTCTACAGTTACTCCATCTGAAGGAATAACTGCCAACTTTATAATATGCTTTATTTCTTTTTTTTCTTTCATGGGTGGTTTGATTATATCATCCATGCCTGTTTTCATATTTTCAACTGCACTTCGCAAACTCCGAACCACCCACTGCTCGTGGAATGTCACCAGACGCCCATTTCGATCCCGTAAACGATACAAATAGCCAGGAGCAACATTTAGGTTCGGACCAATCCATTCAAGCCCTATGACTTGTAATGGACCGGGAAACGACCATCTCCATCTTTCACACCCTTTTGGACACAGAATATCCACCCAGGTATCAATTGAATAAGGGGTGTCAAAGAACCTATACCATCGATAGATTTTGTTGCACAGATTATCCCCTGAGTGATATGGCTTCGGAAAAAGTTTTTTTATCACCCATTCGTGCATATTACCACCACGTTGTTTGAGCAGGTTGTACTACTAACAAGTTCAGTTTTTGTACAACCTCTTCTTCCGTGAAATGATTTCCATCCAAATGCCAACCACTTTCATCCAAGCAAACAAGTTCTTCATATGTGGTTTGAGTTGTTGTTGGCGATCTTGATGTTATTATTACAACAACATCAGACGGAAACATTTTGATATAATCTTTAGCACGTTTTACAGCATTTTCAACACACAAAATTTCTTGTTTGCTTTGGAAAACTTTATCATTATCTGAATCCAAGCCTTGAACATAAAGTGGAAACATATATTTATCTCATGGATCATAGACAGGTCTTAGTTCGTCAGTATTTACACGAACTGACTTGCCATCAATTTTTACAACGTAATCAAGAACGTCATTACCTTCAGTCAGCCCAATCACTGTACCGTATTGTGCCTCAAATCCTTCCTTGAACACAACAACCAATTCACAAACATTAATTTTTCTTTCTTTGCCGCCCTTGTAACACGTCGGGACGGCACGAATAACTTTTTTGCATTGACCTTCTTCAACTAAAGCCATTCCTGTTGTTTTTTCGTCTTGAGACTGAAGGAAAATAACAGCTTGTAGATAAGAGTCAAGACGAGTGCAATCAAGGGTGGTTGGACACCACCCGCCCAAAATAGATGTCAGATATGGTGCCCATTTCAATTCGCGACGCGCACAATCCTGGTTCAAAACCTTTTCTTCAAAGGTTGAAGCTAGGTCTTTCACGACGTGACACGCAAGAATGGGTTCAGGTTTCGGAATTGGACCAAAAATGGTGTGGACAACATCGTCATCGTCAACCATGATTTTCCCCTTACGCTTATAGAACTTCTTCTTTTTTATCATCATCAATCATTCAAAAGAGTTGACACGCTGATCGCACAGGCTAAAAACAATAATACCATTACAAACCAATCCACAAAACGATTTCGTGTTCTTGACATGATTGCACCTTGTTACTTGTTAGTGTCCCGTACAGGAATTGAACCTGTTTACGAAAAGTTAGAATTTCTCTGACCAACCAATGGTCCAACGGGACTTTAAGTAAATTTACTATTATGGACATAGATTGCAGTTGGCGACATAGGACGTCCGTCTCTATGCACTCGACCTTTTGACCATTTGCCATAAAAACCAGACCCAGAAGCGCGATTGAAAGACGTATATTCAGTACGAAGTTCCGGAAGATTCTCAAGTAATTCTTCTGTCGTTCCAACCATTCCGTCCAATTGTCCACCGATACAAAGCCAGTTAGTCATGGATAAACTTTAACCTCTTATTCTGTGATAACAACGTTTTGCAAACAAGCAGCAACGTTTTGAAAACCTAACTGTCTCTTTGCCTGCTCTGACGAGATAATGGATTCCGAATCTTTGCCAAGGCGGAACGAGCATATTGTCAAGCCAGCGTCGGCATCTTCTGTCTGTGTGAATGCACCTTTCACGAGGGGCACATGGAATTTCAACGAACGTTTCAACCCAATTCCATCCCCAGCCAGTCCAATGCGTTCTACCTTCAAGGAAACGAATAATGGCTCTGTATGTTTGAGAACTATAAGTAGATGCCTTTAGCGTATCTTCAATATTGCCTTTATACCTCATTCCTGCGCGAAGCAGAATAGTAAACAAACTGAATCTCATCCATTGACGGAACCAGAATCGACTTGGATCAATGTAGACAACATCTGGCAAGTTTGTTTGGTGGATTTTTGTTCTTGTGCTGAGTACAAGACGATCTTCTACTTCTTTGATGAATTGGGCTAAATCTTCACGACCGTTTTTGGAGATTACGAAGTAAAATCCTCGCGCCCGAAATGTCTTGTTTGCACGACGGTGGAAAACCTCACGACATCCAATCCATTGAACGACATGCCACCAAACAAGCCCAAATGATCCGACTTGTTTTCTATAAATATTATCAGCACCAGCACTCGGCTGTACTACTACTACATTCCTGTCCATGTTTGCCATCCACAACGTTAATAACGATCATTGGAGATAAAACATCAATTTCTTCGACAGTTTCCCATCCAGTAATGCCGTGTATTAGAATCCCACGATCAGGATGGCGACCTCTCAAATAACGACGAACTCTTTTATAACTTCCTCGTCGAATCAGCGTAACTTCATCGAGAATCTCTATATCAGGCATGTTCACCTCGAAATCGGCACCGTCATGGCACAAAGTATTTACACTTCGCCACTCATCCTTCACCGCCGATATCGTGGAAACACAAGGAATGACACACGCGCTCGCCATGAACTTCATACTGCCTTCCTACTGCTTTGCCACAAAGGTAGCACGGTAATTGCGAAATAACACGTCGAAGATCAAACCCGTTTGGGTTTTGTTCCAGTTCCTTGTTCGCTTCCTCAAAAGCGCATTTTGCATCCCACTGTTCGCCACGCCACGTTACCGTGCTGCGAATACCAATCCTAATGTGATGACGACCACACCCACAGCAAGTCATCATGGAATACCCTCACGAATTACTATACTAAATCACCATGCAAGAATTCAAGCCATTGTCGGAAGAGTTGCGTCAGAAATTGATTTCTGAACTAAAGTGGCAATACAACTACTGTCCCGCAATGAAAGATATCATCATTGTTGTCCGCAATCAATTCGAAGAAGTACGAAATTGTTTGGACTCAATACAAGAACATACTTCTGATTACCGACTCCACGTATGGGACAATGGCTCAATTCCACTCATCAGTAACTTACTAAAATCCTATAATCCACACACGTACATTCGTACCGAAGAGAATTTAGGCTTTGTTCTGCCTAACAATTATCTCGCTTCTCTTACAGAATGTCCATACCTGATTCTACTGAATTCTGATACAATTGTATCGAAAGGATGGGATGAAGCATTAATTGGATTACTCCAAGCAAAAAAAGATATTGGAATTGTTGGATATCAAGGTGGCAAATTAGACGAAAATTACAAGGGCAACCCTACCAATGACTTCGAAGTCGATTATGTTTGTGGTTGGTGTTTATGTTTACCACAAGAGTTATATCGAAAATTCGGTCTATTTGATCCAAACATTTTGATTGCTTATGGAGAAGATTCTGATTTGTGCTTGCATTTCAGACAGAATGGGTATAAAGTTTATGCTCTTCATCTTGACTACGTGACTCATATTGGCAATTCAACTGTAAAAACCGTCAATCGAGAAATTGATCTAGTTGCGACATTTACCGCCAATCATAACTATATTAAAAACAAATATTCATTAATTGAGTAATTATGGCAAAACGAAAATTCACTGATCCTGTATGTGGTTTCTGCGCACGTTCACAACACGAAGTCGGCATCTTACTAGAAGGAAAATTGCCTTCTCATTACATTTGCGAACAATGTACAAAAATGTCGATGTCAATTATCGACCAAGAAAATGCACGTAGACGTGTTGCCCACACAATGACGCAAAACCCAAAACCTCGTGAAATCGTTGGTTTGCTTGACCAATTTGTCATTGGGCAAAAATACGCCAAAAGAGTTCTCGCTGTCGCCGTCCATAATCATTATAAAAGATTACACAATAGCAAAATTGGTGATGCCTCTACAGAAATAGATAAAAGCAATGTACTTTTAATCGGACCAACAGGTAGTGGCAAAACTCTCCTCGCAAAAACACTTGCAAAACTCATCAACGTACCTTTTGCAATCGGTGATGCCACTACTCTTACGGAGGCAGGATATGTGGGGGCAGATGTCGAATCTCTCTTATTGAATTTACTAACTTCTGCTGATTTTGATGTTGATATGGCAGAAATGGGAATTGTGTACATTGATGAGATCGACAAGATTGCAAGAAGTAGTGGCAATGTCAGTATTACTCGCGACGTGTCCGGCGAAGGTGTCCAGCAAGCCCTTCTCAAAATGTTGGAAGGAACAGTTTCTAACGTTCCGCCACAAGGAGGACGAAAACATCCTGAGCAAAAGTGCATTCCAATCAACACTGAAAACATTCTGTTTATTTGCGGAGGAACATTTGTTGGCTTGCAAGATATCGTCAGCAAAAGAATGGGAAAGAAGTCCATTGGATTTGGTTCATCTAACGACGAACCCATACTAAACGTTGTAGAGCAGATTACAACTGAAGACTTGGTTCAATTCGGTTTGATTCCAGAACTAATTGGAAGGCTTCCCATCGTGTGCCCTCTGAACGAACTGGATGAGGATGCATTGATGCAGGTGTTGACCGAACCAAAAAATGCAATGGTTCGGCAGTACCAACGACTTTTTGCTATGGAAAATTGTGAATTGGACTTCCATTCTGATGCTTTACGTGAGATTGTGAAGATGGCAAAAAAAGAACAAACTGGTGCGCGTGGACTCAAAAACATCATTGAGCGAATCATGTTGGACATTATGTTCGATCTTCCCGACCAACCAAAAAACAAATACGTTGTCACGCCAGGAGTGGTGAAAGGAACAGAGAAACTTTTCCTTCCTCCTTGCAACGTTGCTGCATAGGTGTACTATATGGCTCTTCCCGCGTTTGAAGATGCTGATTTTATGGAGAAAATCCACAAACGGAAACTCAACGCAAATGAAATGTATTTGCTGGTCTTACGGCAAATACTGATCAATCAGGCTTGTTTGCTGGCAGATAAGACTCAGACCCAATTCATGGTTGGACGCTTAGAAGAGTTCCTCGTCTACAAGGAATAGGCATGAACGCCGACGAATTGCTTGCCAAATTCCCTTCAGTAAAATACAAGGATCATGACATTTACCGCGATCCTTGTTTCAAAAAGATCATTGATGACCCAATTCCTGGCGTCCTCACGCAAAAAATGAGGAAAGACAACAGCAATGACCTGACCAGAATGTTAAACATTATGTGTTCCTTCTCAGTCCTGACTTCTGAGCAGGAACAATTCTTGTTCAAACGACTGAACTATTGTCGTCACGTAGCCAATAACCTACGAGAAAAAATTGTCGCCAATGAATACGACGATAATATGCTTCGCGAATTTGAAAAAATGAATATCCTTGCTATTGAAACAAGGAATACCATTCTCAACCATAATATGAGGCTTGTGGTCAATTATTTATTGAATCGCGGGCACATGAAATTGCTTCGGTCAAGAATCGGTAATGCAACGATAGTGGCGATTGCTGCTGTGGACGGATTTGATTGGAGCAAAGGCACAAAACTCAGCACTTATTTGAGCTGGGCACTTATCCGTTCGTGTCACCCATGGATTGAAGAAAACATCACTAGGCTCGTTCATAATCGTATAAACTACACAGTCATGGATGGCTTGCCATTAGAAGATTTACTTCTCGATAAAGAACATCCAAAATACGAGGATTCTTGCGAATTCATCTCCAAGTCTATCATTAGACGACTTTCAAGGAATGGTGGCAAATACAGTCGAATGGCTAAGGTCATACGACTTCGTTACACTAATAAGCTGCCGATGGAGGATGTTGGACAACATCTCGGACTCTCAACAGAAAGTATTCGTCAAATATCAAGAGAAGGCATCAAAGAACTGAAGAAAATTGCTTATCGTCAATATCCTGAACTCGTTAAATAATCAAGGAGTGAGTGTGATGACGAAGGATGAATTGCTTACCAAATTTCCTGCAACTACTTTCATCGACCACGAAATTTATCACACACCTGAAATTGAGGCGATCATAGATGCACCAATACCAGGAGAACTCGCAAAATTCAAACAGATCACCACAAGCAATGACGACTTGGCTCGTTTGTTAAATGTTATGTGTAACTTCCCACTCTTAAAGCGAGAACAAGAACAATTTTTATTCAAACGACTCAATTACTGTCGATACAAAGCAAATTCATTACGTGAAATCATTGTTTCTGGTGGTTTCACACCAGAAACAATATGCGAGTTTGAACGTTATAGCAACATTTCCATCGATACAAGAAACATCATTCTCAACCACAATATGAAATTTGTGGTTTGCCACTTACTCAAACACGGACGTTCACACACAATTCGACAAAGAATCGGGCAAGCAGTATTAGTTACGTTCCGTGCCATAGATGAATTTGAATGGAACAGAGGAACAAAATTCAGCACACTTCTTACTTGGGTTCTTTTCAGAAAATGCCAGCCCTGGATGGAAGAACACAGGTCAAGACTCGTGACTGCTCACAAAAACTTAGGAATAATAGAAGGATTGATATTAGAAAATTTTCTTGTTGATAATAGTCACGAATTAACATCTCAACAAAATGAGACAAATGATTTGATAAAATCATTATTAACTGCACTTGAAAATCTTGGCGGTAACTGTTATCGTATGGCAGCAGTTTTACGTCTTAAATTTCTTGACAGCCATACATTGGATGTAATTGGTGAAAAACTTGGAATATCAGGCGAACGTGTCCGAACTATATCAATACAAGGCATGAAAAAGATAAAACTGCTGGCTCAGGAACAGTTCCCATCGGAATTTGTAAAAAATTAAAAAGAGAGAGAGATATGAAACGCGGAAGAACTTATATAGCAATTGTATTGGACCGCAGTGGTTCAATGCAAACAGTAAAAAAACAAACCATCAATGGATACAACGAGCAAGTCAAAATCCTTCTAGAAGAAGCATCTTCAGATAGAAGCGAAACATTTGCATCTTTGGTAACATTTAATGGAAGCGTGTCTGAGGAGTTTTTCAATGCACCAGTTGAAATCCTCCGAGAAATGCACGAGAGCCAATACAACCCCGATGGTTGGACGGCTATGCGTGACGCTGTTGGATACACCGTAGATAAACTGTGCAAGGACACAGACCCAACAGATGAGTTTAATAGTTATCTTGTTGTTGTCATCAGCGACGGCGAAGAGAACAAATCACGTTTCTGGACAGCAGAACGTTTATCACAAAAAGTCAAAGAACTCCAAGACACAAATCGTTGGACGTTTACATACATTGGAGCAAATCAGGACTTGAGCCAAGTTCAAACTGCCACTGGATTCAAACTTGGTAATATGATATCATACAATTCTGATGCACGTGGAACTGAAAGTGCATTCCACAGCAACGCGACACAAATGAAAAAGTGGTTGGACGTAAAGAATACTTCCAATAAATCACATAGTACCGATAATTACTTCGAAGGCGCAAAAAGTGCCGACGAACTCACAAAGGATACAAATGGCTAAAGGTAATAATTCTCAGAAGAAAGACAAGAAGAAACCTAAGAAAGACAAGAAAGAAAAACCAAAAGAAACCAAGAAGTAATTCACAATCAGGAAGGCGAATAACCTTCCTGATTCTCTTAGGAGATATCATGTACGTGTTTGTCTATGGGACGTTAAAGAAGAATTATCGTAACAATATCCTGCTTGCGCATAGCCGACTCGTTGGTAATTCTACAACAAAACCATTGTATCGCCTTTACGACTGCGGAATGTATCCTTGTTTGGTGAAAGCCAAAGAAGACGGACGTTCCATTCGTGGCGAAGTGTGGGAAGTTGATGACAAGACAATGCTACGTCTTGATCAACTTGAAGGCGTTCCGTGGTTATACCAACGCGGCGAAATTGAATTAACGTCTTTCCCATATCCAGTCATTGCGTACTTCTATCAAGAAGATGTAAGTGACTTTGCCGATTGTGGAAATGAGTGGCCAAGAAAAGTTGACTTAGGAGCAGCAATCTAGAAGTCGTCCAGAAGGTCAAGGAATGCTCACGTTGCCCCGAACTAGCTTCAACCAGAGCAAATACCGTCTTCGGAGCTTTGACCCGTTCCTGCTCATCTATTGACAAGAAAAATGCTGTGTGGGAAGATTTGCAGGTTGTTATTCGTGGTCTAAGGGAATCCCATGAAAATCTCCGACCAACTTGTTCAATTGTACATGGAAGATGAATTCGACAAAACTCCGCTTTTGCGTGAGTCATTTGCTGTCAATATGCGATTGTACAGAAGCAACACACAATACAGAAAAATCATCCTTGAAATAATCAGATACATGGATGAACATCTTCACAGCCATTTTGAAGATTATCCGGAACCACGCGGAGTTGCTGCCGCCAACCTTGGCTTCCCATTCAAAATCATCGGTTATCGTAAAAAACCACAAGAGAACCAGTTCTGCCTCAATCCAAAAATCACAGAACGATCCGTAGCCACAGTCTCTACTCAAACAAATTGCGGTTCGTTAAAACTCAAAGACAACGTGACTATTGAACGAAATTCAACAATCGATTTAGAGTATTACGATCTAGAAGGATGCTTGGTAAGCAAAAAAACCATTACCAGATCAGAAGGCGGATTCACAATTCAACATGAAGTCGATCAAATAAATGGACGAACAATCGTCGATAAAAAACTTACTGGAGCCATCTAGTGAACTGGCACGAAGTTGTCTTACCAACACACATCCCATATCTGACCGTTGAGTTGAATTCACGAAAACCTCAATTGGACTTTTTCCAAGTCTTGCATTACGTACTTGCAAAACATGGAACGTTTGAACGTGGAGATCACAGTTTTATTCCCATCGTTCCACTGACTAATTGCGTTTACTACAATGCGTTAGGATATGGACGATGTGGATGGCATTACATCCCTTGGAGCATTGCCGCCAAAAAGTTCTTTGAGGGTACACGAACAATCGCTGACGAGGTTGGAGACAATTGTCCTGTGATGTACGGCTACGGAAACACAACAGGAGCAATTCACTCTTTATTGACTAAATGGAATTTGGAAGAGCCAAAACAGAAAACTCCTGAACCGCCAACCTATGCAGCAAAAGAGGTTGATGACCTGCTTGACGAAAAATGGACCCATTTTTATGCAGTAAACCCATCTAACGTGAAAACCTAGTTGACTGGAAAGTTTTAGTCTGATAGACTCCTTTTCAGATGGAACGCAGTGCGAAAGAAGGACGAAGTACGTAAGGATACCGAAACGGACCTGTCTTCGCAGTCACATGGCTGTGACACACTTAGAGGGGATTGTAAGGGATTACCTCACGGGGCCAATGGAAGGCTCCTCCCCTTTATAAACATTATTCAAGGACTTCCAGTGACAAAGACGGTCGCGAGCTACAGAGCAAGAGATTGGGTTGATTCGGAAGCAGCTCACGAGTTGGCAAGAGCAATTATGCCAACAGTTGATTTTGAGTCTCTTGGCAATGGAATCCTTGAATTTCCTTGTGTAATTGAGTCTGACGACGGACCATGCGAAGTAATGGCGTTTGCTTTTGTAGGGGACGACGGACCAGAACTTCGGATTCAATTACGATCAGAAAACGCCGTGGAGAAAACTCATGCCTCTTGAACCTCTGAATGACAATGTTGTTGTTGAACGCCTTGAAGCAGCATCCAAGACCGAAGGCGGAATCATTCTGCCAGATGCAGCCAAGGAAAAACCCATGCGTGGCAAAATCCTGGCAGTCGGTCCAGGTCGTCTCAACGCGGCAGGCGACAAACGAATCGCCCTCCAAGTGAAGGTCGGGAATACTGTCCTGTTTGATCGACACGCTGGCTACAGTGGCAGCGAACTCGAAATCGATGGGAAAAAGGTTCTCGTGATGAGCGAAGCGAGCATCATCGGGCTTCTAGGAGACTAAGCAAGGATGCAGGGCGAGCCACGGATGGCATTTTGGGCTTGTAGCTTAGTCAGTGAATATACTCACTAAAATTTAGGCTTGCACACTATTTTATAGATACCTTGAGGTATCTAAAATGAAATGTGTAAGTTGCGATAAAGAATTTTCTAAGCGTCCTTTGATTGATGGCATAAAAAGAAATTGTCAAAATAGAAAGCAATGTTTTGATTGTTCGCCATTTGGGGCACATGCCACTCGTTTGATAAACAATGTAAATAAAGAGTGGAAAGAAAGAAAATGCACTATATGTAACAGGATAATGAACAGAAAAAATGAACGAGGGTCTTTTTGTTGGACATGCACTAATCGGAAAAACAGAGTAAATAAAATCGCTAGAATTAAAGAATTTACGGGTAGTGGTTGTTGGATTTGTAGTTATGATAAATGTTGGGGGGCTTTAGATTTTCACCATGTTGATCCACAAACCAAATTATTTGGTTTGACTCTTAGGGAAATACAATTTTCATGGGACAGGATTCTTCCAGAGGTTAAAAAGTGCGTATTAGTTTGCTGTCGGTGTCACAGAGAAATTCACGCTGGGTTAATTGCAGATCAAGATATAAAAAGTCTTTGGAATGATAGGTGGAATACCATTAAACATTAAAAGGGCCATAAGCTCAATGGTCGAGCCGAGCGCTCATAACGCTTTGGAAGTAGGTTCGATTCCTACATGGCCCATTTGTAAGATATTGGTTCGATTCCGACCTGACACACTCAACAAATTAGCCGCCAAATAATGGCGGCTAATTTTGATTAAAGGTTATATATAATGGAAACTAGCGCAATTAGTAAAATTGACCTATGGTTGAATGGTTTAGTTGCACGTCTGGTTCATAAGCACGGCAATGGATTTTGTGCAAGGAACTCATCTATGACGACCACTTCTTTCTTGGAGCATCCACCGGAACAAATCGTTAAATACCCAGACGACATTCTGCGCAAGGTTTGTACGCCAGTTGCAGAAATCAATGACGACATTCGCAAAGTCTGTAGGATTATGTTCGATTTGATGTACAAGTTTCGTGGGTGGGGGCTAGCTGCTCCACAAGTCGGACTGGACCTACAAATCTTCGTCGTAAACCAAACAGACGCGCCAGCGACCGAGAAGGTTTTCATCAACTCAGATATCTTTTTCTATGGACCACGAACTACCACGTTCGTAGAAGGATGTTTAAGTCTTCCGGGCTGTTCTGGACCAATTGACCGTCCTCACAAGATAATGATGAAACATTTGGACGAAAATGGTAAAAATCATAAAGTTGCCTACGAAGGAATGATGAGCAGAATTGTCCAACATGAATTTGACCACACGCAAGGCAAACTTATCACTGATCTCATGTCAACCCCATCATTCGACAAAATTCGTCCTGTCCTTGCCCAGTTAGAAGCAAATGCAAGACAAGAACGACGAGCCAGCGCATAAGAAAACCCGCACTTGGCGGGTTTCCAAAACCATACTGCGTAATCTTAGAGTCCCATCGAGCATACTGTTGTAGCTGGAACATACGCACCGGCTTTGCCATTACAAAGCAAGTTTTTGTTGCTACAATCTGGGTAAAAGAACTTGTAAGTGACTGTTGTCGTTACATTATTTTTTTTGCACTTCATTGCTAGTCTCCTGATAAAGAAATCATTTCTACTATATTTATCCTAGTACAATTTTTTATTCGATTTTGCGCTGCGCAACAGAACCACCAAAAAAGGAACATATGGCAAGACCGCCTGTAGATATTCTCATCCCATTCCACGGCAAATATGAGTTAGTAACGCGATGTGTTGGAAGTATCATCAACTGCACTCCAAATCAGAAATTCCAGATTTACCTCATTGATGATTGCTCTCCAAATGCTGATTTTGCCACAAACTTAGCACTCGTCAACAAAACCATAACCACAGTCCGATTAAATAAGCACAGCGGGTTCGGTGCAGCACTTTACGAGGGTTTCCAAGCCAGCCAAAACAACCACGTTGTATTTATGCACTCAGACTGCTGCGCTGATAACATTTATTGGCTGGCGAATTTACAGCGTGCATTGACGAGGCTGAAGGACCACGGAGTCAAGTTGGTTTCATCGCGTACCAACAATGCAGGGACTTCCAGTTCTTACGATCCCCGTCTTGTTGGGGAAAGAACCGAAGAACTTCCTGATATCATTGTCGACTCTCCCTTGCCGTTATTTTGTGCATACATGAATCGTGAATTGTTTTCACGAATTGGTGGATTTATCAGACCTTATGAATATGGTTGGTTTGAAGATGAAGAATTGTTTTATCGTATGAAGTATTATGGCTACAAACAAGCGATTGTTCCTAGTAGTTATGTGCTTCACGCTGGTGGAGCTACAATCAATGAGTTGTGTGCAAATTCTAATCGTATCAAACAACGAATGGAAGCCAACCGAGAACTATGCCTGGAAGACATTAGACCTTATTTGAAAAAATAATATGAAAATTGGATTTATTCTTAGTGCTTATGATCGAACTGATGATTTGTTGGCACATCTTGACATATTGAAGTTCTTTCCTCAAGATCATGTCATCATCCCAATTTGGATGAATAAAGACTCACCGGACTCCTTCAAAAAGTCCTTGTCCAGATATGAACACACTCAATATTGTGACGGTATTTCTTTCTCTGTTGGACCACTAATTGCGATAGTCAATGGATTGAAAACAGCGGCAAGGCTTGGATTGGATTATGTCATATATCGCAATGGAGATGATTGGCTATTCAACCACCAGTTTGTACTGAAGTATTTGTCTGAGATGGACGGCAAGCATGTTGGGGCATACAACTGGATATCTGTTGGGACCAACATTGAATTTGCTATGAATGAATTGTGCTTGAAAGTGTCTGTATTTGCGTCACATTTAGATCGTGCAGAGGAGCAGTTCAAGTCATTGTCAGCTAATATCCCTTGCGAGATGAAGATTGCCAAGTGGATCAACAAGATCACCAAGAGCCTGTATCGCATGCCAGATCGCGAGCAATGGCCTGGGATCGGTCAATTTGGAGATTTTTACGGCATTCCACGAGAGGCAGAGAGATTGCCGCCAGGAGAGAAAGAAGCGTATCTTGAGAAGTGGAAAAACAACAACCGATTCTTTAATCGGTCATGGCAATTGATTGGTTCGCATGACAACGCACAGAGACATAAACTTTATCAAGAAATCAGGAATCTCATTCCTTACCATGTTGAACTGGAGCAAGAACCTGATTTTAGTCGATGGCTGAGTTCAAGTCAATGGAATTCTTGTGCTGCTCAACGACCACATCTATAGGTTTGTTTTTGAGCAAATGTGGTGCAAATGTCTCGCAGAGTCCGCACCACATTTCGGCAGCTTCTTCTTCAGTCATAGATTTGATCAAATCCCAGTTAATATAGTTTCCATTTGCATCTCGTTTGTCTTTATACGGGTCTTCTTGGCTCATGTGTTTATTGTCCAGGCAGGAATAGTTCATCTGCATACTCGGAGAGGTATGCAGCAATGATCTTGTAGTTAGTTCTTTGTCCTTCGTCATTCAGTTTTCCGATTTCGTTTTTCAGTCTATGAATCAGGTCTTTCAATTCACTTTTGAAGTTCTTCATCGGAATATCGAATCCACCAAGCAAATTTCCGTTATGGTATACGGAAGCATTGCCTAATTGTCCTGATTGGTGTGTCTTTCCTTCGTTCGGGTAATCTATTTTGATGCTCAACGTTTTGTTTGGCTTGGACTCCATCAAGAATGAGACTGGTAGGTCATGTTCACTAGCTTTGACCCATGATGCGTACCAATCCGTTCCAGCGCACACCTTTCGCACAATCCGATCAAACTCAACGTCAATTACTCGCATGGTTATTTCTCGTATTTTGCAAGAACTGTGCGTTCTTTATTCCCGCAGATAAACTTTATCCATTCATTGCTTCGGTTTGGATAATCCCCACGAACTCGGAAGCGGAAAACGTCGTCGCCGTCCTGTGTGCTTTGCCCTTCAAATTCAAGAAAGTTTGGCCACGGTCCAATGAACCATGGTTGTATGCCGCTTGCTCGTTCCAGGTCAATGAATTGTGGTGATAGTTTTATTATCAGAGTTTCATTGCCCTTCAGCGCAACTTCTTCCCTGTGTGCTGGGTGCGTCAATATCACTTCGCGTTGTTCTTCTTTTTTGAGCAAAGCGCACAGCCCCAATGTTCTCTCCATAATGAACTTGGTTTCAATCATCCCAACAGGAGTTTGAAGTCTGGTGTTCTTTGGGTGTCGCTCATTGGTAAATGTTATCTTCGCCAGAGGTATTGGTTTGTCTCCAAACACATCTGCCATTGCCTGTAGGATTTCTTTCGCGTGTGGTTGCTGAATATCCAACGGTCTGAATATGTACATACTCGCCAAACTTATCGGCTGCTCTGTTTTGAACCACGGGTTTTGGAAATCTATTTCTCCCAAAATCCCAGCTAACGCGGGATGAGAACAAATAGAATCAGGCAACGGACATTGCTCTACTTGAATTTGCCAGAACGAACTCATCCAACCCGACACATGGCTTGGGCTACGCACGTACACGGCATCATTGATTCCAATGGTTACTGCATCCATGTGGCACCAATCATTGACGTGCAGTTTTCTTGCGCCATTTTCTTCCGTGAATGTTCTTGTTGGTTGAACGACTCTCATGTACGGAAACGAAAACTCTTTTCTTCTGGTGTCTGCGCCTTCTTTCATATCAACTTGAATTAAAACCAGTCGTTTTGCTTCAGAACATTCAAATTCAATGCTTCCAATTGTTTGAATGCCATCTGCGGCATTCAAGTTTTCTGGCTCAATCAACACTTCTTGATAGTAACTTTCTCCAACCTTGACGGTTTTGAAGTAGTTTACTTTCAATGAATGAGAGTGAGTCATTGACCAAAATTCATTATCTGCTTTCCCAATCAAAAGTTTGCTAGGCGAATTCATTCTGATGATTAGATTTTGCGTCGGATCAAGAATTACTTTACTTTTATCGTTCGGATTATAGACGATAAAAGCAGGAGCGAGGGCAGAATCATTCCCAGCACCGATAAGGGTCTTGTGAGTCGTGCTGCTGCCTCCGATGCCTGTTTTCTCGTTCTTGCTCTCTTCGCTTCCGTTTTTGTTCTCGTTTGCTCGGAAAGTTCTCCGAGTTGGGTATTCCGATGTTGATCTTCCCGCTTTTTTTTTTGCTTCTGCTTTATAAAACTCATGTCCTTGATAATTACCACAATAAGACTGATGGTAATTAGTGCTGACCCAAATCTCGGAATGCTTTCTTGTCTTGTGCGAATCTTCCAATGTCAATGATTCAAGTTCCTCAATTTCAACCTCAGAAACTCGCGGACTCTTGTATTCTTTTTCCTTCTTTTTGCCTGAATAAATACTGCTGTTGTTGCAAGACGACGTATTGCTTGTTGCGCTTGTTAGTCGTTTTGGTGTTGAGTAGCTAGATGTTGGACTGCTTTCACCGGGAGTGAACCAGAACGATATACGTTTCTTTCCGTCGTGATTGTCCAATTTCCCTGGACAGGTTATGAAAATAGCCCCAAGAAACTTGGTTTCCGTGTCGTTCTTTTGTACAAAATCATGCTTGACTTTTATTCTTTGGAACAACTTGCCCCATCGATAATAATTATCCAAAACCTCAATTTTGCAATGTCTTGGCGCACAATTACTTTCATCAATTTTGAAGTCCCATCTTACTTCTTCGCCCAAATCAGCCCATAAGCAATTTGGCTGAATGATTTCAACCGTCATTTCTCCATAAGATGAATCAAAATCGACCTGTTCTGCTGACAATGGGTTAGTCAGCACTCTGTTCATGCGGTCATTGTCACGCTTGACCAACTCAAGTTTGAGTTCAACGCTATCGGGCTTGATGAAATGAGGGTGCATTTTATTTTTCTTCTTGCCGCGTACTGCAAGCAACACATCGACACTTCGGAAAGTGCTACGCAATTCGCACGTTCCATCGAAGTCAAAAGTACAAACTTCGTAATTATCGTTGCTAAGTTTCAGAACCGTTTTTTGGCTACTATCGTCAATCGCGAACCACCAATGATGTTCACGGACTGACTTCACCGCCATTTTAAGTTCTTGTTCTACAATAGCACGACTGATCGCACCAAGCAACGGGTTAACTTTTAGATGTATTGCCGTTCTTTCTACGATCTCATATCGAACCTGCTTGAACGTCAGATTGTGTCCATTGCGATTATCGCTAACTTCCCTTGTTGTCCATTTATCGTTTTCCCCACTGGCATCAAAATCACAATCGTTCCATGCTGGCTCTGAGCATATCACTTCAAGCAGTTGGTGAGGCTCAACTTTGACTGTGTGCGCGATTGGATTCAAAACCGTCAAGACTTCTTCGTTGCCGTGGTGAATGACACAGACAGACGATGCGTAGTCCTGTTTCTTGGCGCTAACATGCGTGTTGTTGGCAAGACGTATGTTGATCTCGCCCAAATACATTTCGCCATGTTCTGCGCGACCTGACAGATCATATTTCTGGTTTATTGTATAAAGTTTATCTCCACTCTCGTTCTCCTCAACGCACTCGACGATCAAAAAGTCACTGTACGTCGTAACTATGAATTCGGCTTCATTGCTGCAATTCTCCAAGAACAAAACTGGCTTTCGCAGCATCAAAGTGATGCTTTGTCCTGCGTAAACACGCGCGGTATGACACCGACCAGTCGGATTGATAACCCGAATTGGCTTGCATTTACGAATAGGAGACTTGGGCTGCTTTTTGGTCTTCATTAATGATTCCTTATCAACCAATGCGCGCCAATTCTTTCCAAGACGAAGAACGGTTGCGGTTTGATGATCGCAACTTTCGTCTCATTATAATCGTCTTTTTCCATCTTGTAAACAAGACGAATCCCAACTCCAGGCTCTACTTTTAGATCAATATTGCGATGGCTGCGAAGAATAAACCCATCAATGTTACTTGCATAAATTACACTTTTTCGCACAGGATCAACAATGACAGGAAATCTTTTATCCTTTGCGACTCGTGCCATCATCGGAATGCTGACCGTTTTTGACTTTTGCTCTAATTTTCCATTTACAAAAACAAGTTCTTGTGTTTTTGGAGAAGACAAGCACTCGAAAAAGTCACAACGAATATTGGAACCAAGTTTTTTTGACCGCTCCCGATCAATCTCTTGTCTACCCATAAACCTCAATGAAGAGTCTACGCCAAATCTAAATTCTAATTCTGATTGACTTCCATCCGTAATGATTTGAAGTCTTTGTTTTGGCAGCAAAGGCACAAACGTTTGTTCCGCGTGTGGTTGAATGCTGATGATTGGAGGGGACGGCAATCTCGGCATAAAATCATGTCGAACAAACAATGTGATTATGTCTCCGTCCTTGAATATCCCACTGAGATATTTGACACGCTGCGCATTGCACATCAGTTGAATGTAAGGTGCTGTGTCCTTGTCATTCACTCTGACTTTGAACGTATGACAAACCTTGATGTATCTCTTGCTTCCATTGAGAACGCGACAAATGTGACTATCCATCAATGACAAGCCGTGCAGACTGAACAAGGACCAAACACCTGCCCCCCAACGTGGCATGTCTGATTCCAGAAGGTAACTATCAACCTCAATGGTTTGATTTCCTTCCTTGTCTTGATTAATATCGTTATCAAAATACATTGATTCCGCTTTATTAGAGCGGTATGAATTAGAAGAATCCCATTTTGATACCGTCGAAATCTCATTAAAACTCTTGGTTTTAACGTCAGCCATCAAATCGTCGCCAATATCTTCAATCTGAATTTCCGCGACTCGAAGAACTTTATCTGGCTTTATTTCAATTACCGATAGCGCAGTAGACGTTTTTTCTACTGGAAGGCAAGAAAATGTCTCTTCATGCGATCTTCCAAATTCCATTTCTCCACGCATGTAAAAATCTGGATCGTAAGGTATCATACCTCGCCCCATGAATGACCGAGTGATCCAACAAGAAAATCTTCGTGCATGGTTACTTACCAATATCGTTGACCACTACGGCAAGCCAATCAGCATAATTCTTCTGATCTAGCTGTTGTTTAATGTTTTTCCAACAGGCAAATACACGATCATATTTTTCTTTGATCCAATCTTCGACTTCTCTTATCTCTTCAAGTCGTTTCTTGGCATCTGTGACAACTAGACTTGCCGCCAGTCGCTCAATAATACGATATGGCAGGAAGTTAGCCAGCCACGAATCGTAATTAGCCAAGAACATTTGCCATGAAACAAACATCGCTTCAGAACTTGGAACGGCGACATAGTTGTCGGCATTCGCATTGACCCAATCCATCAATCCTGATTCATACTGATCCCATTCCCATCGTGTTTCACTAATCACCTTCGTGTGGTGATAAGAAAAATGGGAGAAATCTGCACTGGCATAAATCACTGGGTTTGCTGCGACTACGAATTGGTAGTGCGCAGGATGGTTGCTTTCAACCTTGAGATCAAGCGATAAATAGAGCCAATTCCATTCGGGCTTTTTGCCTTCTTTGGCACGCAAAATAACATTGCCTCGTTCTACGTATCGAAGCAAATGAGCAGGAACTTTCTTCCGACGAAAGTATTCTTCTTGGAGGTCCATTTGGCACCTTGTTAAAGTTTAGATAGCAATGGGTCCGATATGGACACCCAACGACGCTTTGTTTCGTCCCACGTGACCGGGAGATCAGGCACAGTATCAAGAATGTCAAACAATTCCGACACTGTCTTCGCCTTTTCTACAGATCGTGAAAAAAGAAGAGGATGCAATGATCCATAACGTTGACGTAATTTCAACAAAATCATTTTATCAAATTTATGAGATTCACTCAATATTAAAACTCAGCAATAGCAAGCAATTCATTCTGGTTTTCTCGCAAAAACAAATGATACTTTTTGATTTCTCTGGATACCATTGATTCAGTAAACCCAAGTTTATCACCAATTTGTTTCATGGTAAACCCTTCTCGGTAATACCAATTAAACAAATCTCGACCTTCCTCTGGCAGAATCATAAAAACAGCATCCATCAACTTTGTCGCATCTGAATGAAGAGTATTATTGTTGTCATTTACAGCATGACAATCATCAAGTCTCCTCATTTGAATTGGCGAGTATCTATTCCAATTAAGATCACGAATGTAATCTTCCATTTCGCCAATTATACGACGACCAGCATACCTTTTGAAAGGTACAGACTCATTGAATTTATTAGCCGCATCCACCAAGCCAGCATAAGCGGCTGATTTCAATTCGTCGTAGTAAATCCGTGAATCAGCACGTCTTTTTTTTCGTTTAGCTAATTGTTCCGCAAATTCCAAATTTGATGTGATAAGTTCCGAAGTATTCATTAAAGTTCCAAGTTAAAATAGTTACATTATATACTAGCAGCAAACAGTTATTTTCTCCACCAGGCATCGCTCCGACTAGGCAAAGTCGCAAACGGAATCGATTTTGGCAATACGTCCGCTGGTTTCGGTTCTTCCATCAAATTGAAAAATTCCATTGCCTGATCTCGCAAATCTTTCTTTGTTGAATACTGAAGGATTCTATCTATTGCCCACAATTTTGTGTCTCGTAATCCTTTACTCAACAAAAAGAAAGGATTTTCATTGTGTAAACCAGATATTTTGAGAGTGCCAACAAGATCGACTGGATTTAATGACTCTGGAAATACTGAGTTTTTTGCCGTGTCGATGAAATTGATAAAGAACCTAATCCAGTTCTTCACGTCCTTGCTTTCGGAAGTTCCTTCTGGAAGTCGCAACTCAACAGTTCTGCGACCTGGAATCCATTGAGCGTAATTACACAAGTTAAGTGCGACACGACGATTTGGATTGTCAAATCTTTTGGGGCGAACCAGTTCCCAGAACTGTGCTGCTGTATAAACTTTAGCAATGTCGCCCTCAAATATCTTACTCATGTACTTGGCGTATTTGTTGCTGCGTCGATGTTTTGGCAACATCTCCAAAACAACAGATTCCATTTTTAGCCACATAGCTGCCATTACTGACGCTTGAGCATGCGCAAAATCAGCAATTTCAGCATGGATGTGGAATCCGCACTCTTCATTTGTCTTGACGCCAGCATTCTTGAGAGCATCACACACTTGCACTATGTTATCGACATCTTCATACCCAGAAGCTTTGTACGATGCGACCTCCCAACCACCTTGATCTCTGATGTCGCCACAAGATCGATCAAATTTTACATGCCAATAATCGTTGTCGTAATCTTGCTGATAATGACTGGATTGCAGGACAGGACGGTCGGGGTCTGCCGCAGCAACAATTTTCACAAGCTCTTTCGCTGCGATTTTTTGATTGAACTCAAGCTCAATACCGAAATTTCGTTTGCTACGAAACGAAACGTATTTAACTTCAGAAATTTGCATGAAACACCATCAAACGTAAGTATACCATGGCCTGTCGGGTGGTTGTCCTTCTCTTTTCTTGAGATTCGGAGTTCGCAGTTCTTCAGGCAACTTGCGAAGGACTTCCATGATTTTTACAACCACAGAGCCAACCATCAAACTGACCACAATGCTACCAACTGTTAGGATGAGATTCAATATCAACAAAACCAAGATCGCTACTTCCATTACGTTTACCTTACTGGACAGGATGACCAGAAGCATCAGCGACGTGTACAGAATTATGATACGGGATTTCTAGAAGAACATCTCGCATCTGAGGACCGTCACCAGCTCCAGCCGATATTTTGAACCTAAGATTTGGGTTCTTTATAAATGAGGGTGAAGAGATGAAAACTGAAGACTCATCATGGAAAATCGGAATTCTGCCTGCTGGACTCAACTCGAATGTTTTTACGTTAAACAAGAATTCAAATTTAGAAAATGGTTGACCTGTCGGACAAAACACACTCCCATCAAACAAACAAATCAAACGAATAACAGAATCTCCAGAAGAATTAGCACGCTTAACATTCATACTAACCGTCCAAACCGCATTATCTGAGCAAAACATCTCAAAACTAAAACTCCATGCCTCCGGAGAACCGTCTAAAACCGATAACCCCGACAAATGCGTATTCGCCTGCCAAATGTCAAATCTTGGGTTGTATTGCAAGGACAACACCGGACCAGTTTTCGATCCAGGCAGCAAAAGCCCATTACGTAGTAAAAACCTTTGTAGCCCAAGTACACTGTCCAAATTATGTATAAGCGTACAAGAATCCGCTATTGCTGTATTGCAACAATTAGGTTGCGAAATCAACGAATTTTGAACTGGAAATTGAATCGCAGGCTCATCCGTGAAAGTAACTCCAATATCATCCGCAACCTCATCAACTGCCGCAAACACATCTACCGTACCCAAATTACTGCCCGTGGCAATTACATTACCAACAATATTTATCGTTCCATTTACTGTATAGGAATACGCAGAAGAGATTACATTGAATTCACTCCCAACAACAATAGTTCCCGACCCACCATGATACAATCTCAAATTCGACGTCTGACCACCACTAATTGTTATCGTTCCACTCGCCTGATAGTGGAAATGAAGACGGAAATTTCCGCTTACTGTAATTGTTCCACTTGCCTGATGATTGAACAAATGTGCGCTTGCAGGAAAACTACCAGACAGGACAATTCCGCCATTTGCTGCTGCAATATAATGACTACAAGCAACTCCCGCTGATCCACCTGTAATTATAGTTCCACTCCCACCATACAAATAGTTGCTTGGTGCGACAATGAAATCACTAGAAAGTTGCATCGCTCCACCACCATTATACCAAAAACGTGGTGACGGTTGCTGAGATATCACAATGGACCCAGACATTTTATAATGAAATGCCCCCATTGCAAGAGAAACAACTTTAGCTACCTCATCCAAATCCTCATCAATCAAGAAAGGACAACATTCCTGACAATTATCAATTGTCGGTGTTTGATCTATTAATGTGTAAGGATTAGGAGTTGGTGGAATCGTATCAAAAAGAGGCGCATTATAGACTTGGATGCAATTAATTGTTCTGACGAATTTACGTTCACGTAGTTTTCTGCAAACATCTTCAACATTGCAACCAACTACATTAACAACAAACCCTTGTTGCGTGCCATCGCCACAAGGACCACAAGGTACTCCGCTGCTGGAATCGACCGGCTTACACCTACCTTCAACCCTAAAGGTACGCAAAACACAATCACTGTAATTCCACTTTAATGTCTTCTCGGCACTGACGTCTACTAGAGCCATACCGTATTTACTGATTCGTTGCGGATTGTTTTATCTTACAACACTTTTTAATGAACGCTACCCACTCTAGATGATAATGAATCGTTGGTGGGTGCGCACAGAAAGAGGCTGCGTAGCTGTGACACCAAAGCTCCTCCGCGCTCTCATCTTTTTTCTTGTTTTTGGTATTTTTGACTATGTTTTCCCACTCTTTTACTATTGCGGGATTTGGTCTGATGTACATTTCATAAACCAAGTGCGCAATTTCATGAAGAGTCGTAAACTCTCTTGAATATCTCCACGGCGCAGCAACACGCACTATTTTATTAGGTTTGTTGACAATCATTCCAACGTGCCCGTCATCACCCTTCAAAGTGTTTCCTGGCTCAAATAGGAATTTATAACCTTTAACTAATTCTCTGTGGTGAGCAGGGAGTTTTGCCAAAGTTTTTGCCACGTCCTCATCTTCGTTAACAAAATGCTTGAAACCTTTCATATTAATATATACCACCAAAAGTGTAAATACCTTTGATGGATGCTAAAGTCCGAGTCACCACACCCAAAAATACGGTATTCCTGGCTAAAGTCGGGTCTGGGCATGGCACCTCCAATTCACACGTCACTAAAAGAATCATTCCACGGCATACCGTGAGATTGCAGTCATCGACAACTAGGAAGGAAAGGAACCTTCCGAACTGTTTGATGCTGAAGGCACATTCGTGCCACCTTAACCAACAAGGAGTTTTGTAATGGGACAAAGCCTAAAAAAGAAGAAACTTATCGAACATACCGAAAATATTATGCGAACTACATCGCCTAATAAAATCAAACAGTTCTATCTTGAGTTTCTGAATGAGGAGCAAAGAGAAGCGTGGGACTTATTTCAAAAAAGTGACATATTGTTTCTAATTGGAGCTGCCGGGTCAGGAAAAACCCACGTCGCTATCGCCTTCGCTTTGCATGATATTCTTGAAAAATCAAAAGATAAACTCGTTTTAAGCCGACCACTGGTTGAAGCAGGCGAAAATCTCGGTTTCTTGCCAGGAGACATCGATGAAAAAGTGTATCCATACATGCTGCCAGTCTATGACGTTTTAGACAAAATGTGCGGCAAAGAAGGTGATGCAAACCGAAAATACATCGATGATCGTGTAGAACTTGCTCCATTAGCTTTCTTACGAGGAAGAACATTTTCAGATTCAGTTTGTATTCTGGACGAAGCTCAAAACTGTACTGCAAGTCAACTGAAATTGTTTTTGACTCGGCTTGGTCACAATAGCAAAATGATAATTACAGGTGATCCATCTCAATCAGACTTGAGTCGCCACCCTGAAATTCTCAATGTTATCGCAAAATTGCAAGGGATCGAACGCATCAACACAATAATGTTTAACGAAGATGCAATTGTAAGGCACCCATTGATTTCATCTATCGTCAAGCGACTGGTTTGACATCAACACACCTCCTATGGTATTATGCCACTAGGAGGATGATAAATGTTAGAAACTCCATCTTGGAGGGATGTAAAAGTCCCTTCAACCCTGATTAACTCCATAAAAACTATGGAGCCGTGTCATTTTTTAGACACGCTAGTCCATCAATTGGTCTTCCGAAACCGACGTCTCGCAAAGTTTACCTACTATTGCGATACGTGTGGTTACAGATGGGTTCCCGAGCGTACCTCTGAAGAAATCACATCCTGCCAAAAATGTCATAATTTCAAAGTACGTTCCTCTCCACAAATTGGATTTGCTAAGGAAATCACCAGACGACCAATGGACGAAATCCTGAACCAAATGCGACTTAATTACTTGTACTACTTTGGTATAATTCCAACATCCATTGTCGATGCTGGATGGACTTGCGATTCGCCTTGGCCGGAAGTTTACGCACAATTTCTTGGTGGCGACAGAACGACAGATTATTCACCTAAAACGTGTCTTGTAAAAGCGGTCATTTTGACTCCTTTCTTGTGGGATCGATCATTCGACTGGAGTCAAACCAAAGGAATTGATAAAGTGAATACGGACCATCTCGGTCCCATGCTGTCATACTTTGGGACTGATAGATGAACCTTCAAGTTGAATACTATCGCAGACACGACCAGAAAATAATTCTGCCAACAACAGATAGTTTGTGTTTTTTCAATGAACACAAACGTTCTGCAATAATTTGTTTGGCAAGCGCAACACCAAAATCCGTCCTGACCTGCGACCTTTGCGGCAAAACCTCTTCACTCACCATAGAACTTTTTGGACCAAGCAAAGATTCAAGCGCTGGAATGGTACAACTCAGTCATCAACACGTAGGTCCAGAAACCGACCTCCAAAAAGTGATTACTGAACACAATGTACAACCTGTTTATCTCAAAAATGGATCAGAGATCGAAATCTGGTTGTGGAATTTCTACTTGTTCCACAGTCGTCTCAGACGCTCAAAAAACTGGATTGATTGGGTGAAAACGCAAGAGGAAACCGACGACCAGTTGAAAATTTATGAACAGATGACTCACTGCGCAATTGAACACCCAAGAGCGTATAATGTTTATTACAGTATGTACCAAAAGGTCACTGCTGGACGCAAATACCTCCTTTTCGAGTAAACTATGGCCGCGATAACATTACAAAGACTCAAACAACTCGTGGCAGATGCTTACAAATCAGGCTATCACGGTTGCTTAGACATGCAAGATGGCTACGTAGAAGATTCAATGAACAAGCTAATGGAGCCAATGGCACCAATACTTAGCGCAAATGACGGTTGGAAAACTTGGACCATTAAAGAATTACGCGCTCTTGAAGCTGGGACCATCCTTGAACACGCCACTCGTGGCAAAGGATGGATTGAGCATACCTCAACAGAACGTTTCATTACGTGGACCGACTCTACCGTTTCTCACTTTTACAAAGATGACGTTCCTTGGCTTGAACCAATGAGAGTTATTGGTAAAATCAAGACTGGTAAGCCACCAAAATCAGTACGACGCAATACTATCGGAAGTAATTTTGGAGCCATTGTATGATTTATGATACCACCAAGCCATCAAACCAAATCATTGCAGAACAGATTCGTCGCACGTGGTACAATCGTTGGCTTGACATAGTTGATGGACCCTATCCTTGCTTCAAACACAAAGTGCAACTTCAAGCATGGGAAGTCGATCACACTGATGGAATCGGCACAAAAGGCGCAATGCACTGGCATCACAGGACGTTCCGTAACGCCGTACTTGATGCACTGGCAATGAACCTCAACGACCTAGCCATGGTGCGAGCCAGACCATTCAAAATACAAAACCACATCATTCTTCCAAACGAAGACATGGATGCAATAACATCCATAATGACTGCACTCGCTGATGAATGCGTTTCTAGAGAAATTTGTATCACAGGCGGGGAAACCAGCTTCCACGACAACATCGATGGCATGGACCTCAGTATCACCATGTCTGGATTAATCCACCAAAGATACACCAACCTGTTCAATGACAAAACCATTCTGATCGGACTTGCCAGTAGCGGGCTACATAGCAATGGCTTCACTCACGTTCGCGATTCGTTGACACACAGTAAGATATCATTCAATCCGGTTTGGTTGACTCCCACGCGAATCTACGACCTTCCTGACTGGCCGTTCGCCATTGATGGCATTCAACACATCACTGGTGGTGGGTTCACTAAACTCAAATCCAAAATGAAGAATGTCGATGTAATCATACATCGAAATCATGGATTGAAACCACAATCTGAATTCTACGAATTATACAAAACGTTTGAAGTGGATCGTGATAAAAATATGTACAAAACATTCAATTGTGGAATTGGAATGATTTTGGCAGTTCAACATACCGATGTAACCAGAGTTCTCGCGCAAGTAGGTGGCGAAGTGATCGGTGAAGTAAGACAAGGTAACGGAAAGATCGCTATCGAGTCAATGTTCAGTAAAGAAGTTGTTATTTATGATTAAACGTTATAGAAGAGTCAACATTTTGGCTGGTCCTGGTTGTGGCAAATCAACAACAGCAGCTTGGCTTTGGTCTGAATTGAAAATTGCCGGATTCAACATAGAATATGTTTCCGAATACGTCAAGAAATGGGCTTTTGAGAAAAAGTCCATTAGTTCTTTCGACCAAGTGTACTTATTCGCAAAACAGATGTATAAAGAGGACAGTTATTTGAAGTCAGGAGCTGATTTTATCATATCTGACTCGCCAATCCTTCAGGTTGGTGGATACGCTACTCGCAACAACGACCCGTTCAAAGATGAACTCATTAGCATTGCTAAGAAGTTCAATGAAACTTATCCATCAATCAATATTTTCTTAGATCGATCTGGAATTGATTATCAGAGAGAAGGAAGATATGAAGATTACAATGCAGCAGTTGAAACCGATAAATTTATCTTAGACACTTTGCGAGAACATGATCCAGACTACGAAATCTTCCGAACAGTCGACCGGAAGATCATACTGGAACATATCATAACAAAACTCAACGCTTCCTACGTTTTACCTTAGTTTGAAGATCACGCATCAATGTCGGAATTGCAGTCAATGCCTTTTCCGACTCAATTTCAAACGTATTCACATCTAGACCGAAAATAGCATAGTGATGCACGATTGGGTTGCGGATGACTTGCGGCTTGTGGTCTGCATATTGTGCTGCCATCGTCATAATGAACGGTGCCCCAACAATAGGTAGTTCCTCTGGGAAGTGACCCGTATCATTCCAGCACTCTCTCGTCATCAGCAAACACCACTCTTCAATAAAATCAATCTTCTGCTTGTCCATGTAATAAGAATGCATGGACACTCCGACCATCCCACTGTCCTGTGACTCGCTAACGTTTATCAACAAATCAATCCATGCTGGATTAGTCACAACAACATCAGAATGCATAAAGATGAAATACTTTGACTTCTTGTCTGCTGCCTTCGCACCCTGATTGGCTGCTTTGGACCACCAAAAATTCTCTTTGTTGCGAATGACCTTGCATTCACCTTGTTGTTCTAGATCGTCCAAGAAATCTACAGCATCTTTCAAAGTAGACCCGTTATCAACAACAATAATTTCATAATTGTTGTTCAGACTTGTCACTGCGATAGATTGCAGACAAATATTGAGATATTCTGGACGATCCTTGTGAACAACTATAATCGATACTTGTTCTTCAGTGCCATCCTGTAGCATGCTGATGTGACCGTCTGGCTGTTCGCCATCTAAGACATTGTGGGGTGGTTTTTTTTGCATATTGATCTCCTGTTTTGATATTACAGTCAGTTTAAATTAATTCCACTTCGTGAATTGCACGCTCACATTGACATTCTGCGCCATTAATATTTTCTTCCCACAATATTTTTTGCCCTTTAAGGTAATGTTGTGCAAGTTCTTTGTTGTTAAATGCTTTTTCTGAACTGACCATGACAAATTCGCCAGTGATTTCTCTAGCTGCTTTAATTACTACGTAAATAGCTGACATTGATGCATCTTTCTAAAATCAATAATGATTCGATATATATTTCGTATAATCTAGGATAGCTTAAATATGATTAAATTTAGAGAGTATGAGCAAATTCGACGCAAAAAAGATGTTATCGTAGAACTTGCCTACTTGATTGAAACTACTGAAGAAGATGCAACTGACTGCTATCACTATCTTGAGCAGAACGAAGAAGAGTTGTTTAATGAAATTATAGACTCGTTGAAAAAATTAGGTAGCAGATTTACAAATCATTTATTTTCAAATCCTGCACCGTCTAGAATGCCAGACAATACTACTAGCAAACATTTAGGCAACGTTATGAAAGGTGCCTGGAATACCACCAAAACAGGGGTTGGAAATGCTGCTAGTTACGTCAATTCAAAAGCCACTGATGCCGCAGATGGATTTGGCAAGTGGGCAAATAGACGTGTGGCAGGTGCCGGAAGAGGTATCGAGTCAATTGGAAATCGCTTGAATAGTGCAGGCGGTCTAAAAGACCGAATTGCACAAGTATGGAACCCAAATGCAAAAGCAAGACGAACTGGTGCTTTGGGCGCAGATCGACAAAATGATGCAATGCACGCCAAAACGCCACAACTTCAAAAACAAGCAGATAAATTAAGAAATTTTATCAACAAATATTATCCTGACAAGAAGAAATTTGGAGACTTTGATGCTCCAACTGAAAAATTACTTAAAGACCCACAAGCAGGTCCATTAATCCAGAGATTCCAATCTTATGTGAAAGATAATAAATATACTGGACCCAACTATAAATTTGCTGGAGACCCAATAAACAGAGCGCAAGCAGCAAAAGAAAAAGAAGGTCAATATATAGACAAAATCAAGGGAAATGAATTTGGCGCAATGAGTCGAAATATGGAAAGAATGGGTATGACTACGCCGAAACCTGAACCAAGAAAGAAAAAGATCAGATCGAAGTCTGCCGATGAAACTCCATCAACTACAACAGAACCATCTGTTACTCGAAAATCCAGCGAAGAAGCACCAAAGACATTAGCAGCAAAAGAACTTCCACCAATACCAGTAAAAGACGTATTGCGACCATCACTTTTCGATAATTGGGGAGATTCAGAAGATGTAAAACCGATTGCAAAAGCCCATTCTAAATCACCTTCTCTATGGCCGAAATAAATTCTCAAAACATGATAAATATTATCTGAGATGGTTCAGATAATATTTCTACACCGAACTTATCAAAACTCAAAATTTCATAATCCATTTTTGATGCCTCAAGATGCTTATGAAAATCCATTGTTTCATCAAAACATATAAACTTACGAACTCCTACCAATACTGAGTAATGAATCAACGCAGCAGTCATTACTGTGTTCTCGTAAATAACATCTTCTTCTGATCCAGGCTGGTTCGCTGCGTGAATAACCATATCTGGCTCATAAGCACGCAAAAGTATCTCAACCTTGCGTGGATTAGACAAATCCCAAATTGACTTGGTTTCTATTAATGTGTGTTCTGGATGATCTTTATACAAATCCATCATCGAACTCGAACCAGTAACTAGAACTTTCATATTGATTCCAAAGATAATTATGCTATAATAATGTATGAAACACGGATTTAATAACTATCTGGAACAACAACGTCTAGATGAAGACCATATGATGACTGCTATTTTAATGGCAGAAGATGGCAAACTCAAAGGCGATATTCCAATTGGCGCATGTTTAGTCATGCCAAGACATGAAATATCTGAATGCAATACCGTCTGGACTGAAGGTGATGAATTCAACCATGCTGAAATTAATGTAATAAAAAAAGCACGTGAACTTGGATTCAGGAATTTGAAGAATTCAATTCTGTACACTACGGTAGAACCATGTCCAATGTGCGCAATGGCGGCTCTCAATCATGGAATCAAAGAAATCGTGTTTGGCGCATACGATGAACAAAATGGATTTTCAACATCGAATAAACTCAATTTGGACAAATTGCCTCTAGTTTATCGTGGTGGAGTTCTCGCCAAAGAATGTCGTGATTTGCTTCCAACCAGACTTCAAGAAAATACAAGAGAAACATTAGAATGAATCCTTACGATGTACTTGGTGTCAAACAAGATGCTACACCAGAAGAAATCACAAAAGCGTATCGAAAACTATCAAAAACTCATCACCCAGATCGCAATCCAGGTGATGAAGAAGCAGTCAAGAAATATCGCGAAGTACAAGAAGCATACGAACTAATTACAGAAGGACCAAAACAAACTCAGCAAGCGTTTACGCATGATCCATTTGACTTGTTTGGTCAGTTTTTCAACTTTGGTCAACAACAAAAACGTGGAAATGACATCTCGTGCGAGAAAACGATATCATTCGAAGAATCATTTACTGGATGTGATGTAGAAATATCAATCAGACGTGGAGAAACTTGCCCATCGTGCAAAGGAACTCGCGCAGAAAAAAATGGAACTGAACCATGCACTCCTTGTAACGGGCAAGGATCAGTTACGTATCGTCAAGGCAATATGACCGTCAAAACCCATTGCAGTCAATGTTCGGGAATCGGTAAGAAAATTATAAAACCTTGCCACGAATGTAATGGGGAAGGTCAAGTCAAAGATACGAACAAGATAAACATTAAACTACCTGAAGGAGTCAGAAATGGTGATCGTGTAAGATTGAGCGGTCAAGGTAATCGCGGACCTGATGGATGTGGTGATGCTTATTTGATTATCCATGTTACTCCTCATCAATTATTTGAAAGAGTTGATGATGACTTAACTTACTACATGCCAATCACTTATACACAAGCAGTATTCGGTGGCGAAGTAGAAGTGCCAACTTTATCCGGAATGAAGAAGTCACAAATAAAGTCAGCGAGCAAGACGGGAGACGAGATTAGAATACATGGGTCGGGATTCAAGAATCCACAAACGCACAGAACTGGAGATTGTGTGGTTGTATTGGACGTTGATACAACTCCACCATTAGACTTAGAGTCGTTAGAACTATTGAAAAAACTACAAGATATTGAATCCCCGAGCAAAGTTATGCTTGAATTCAAGAAAAAACTACCGACTTGATAGTTCCATCGAGGTTCATATCAATTTGTGCAAGAACTCCTTCGCGTGGTTCTTTTCCTATTGATACGAGGTAGTCCCACTGAGTTTTAGTTACTTTCCAGACCGCACCGTTTTCAAGGACGATACTGATTGGGTTTTTTGTATAGAAGATTGATCGAATACGACCAGACATAGATTTTGTGGGAATCTCCATGGTCGGTGTAGGAAATCCAGGCGTGTCGTCACCTGGACCATACGGCAAGTTGGCAAGACCGGACCAAGTTGTATTGAGGAATGCACCGGCGTTAACGTATTCTTTAAAGGACTCCATGTCTAATAGTTAGTGGAGGAGCAAACAAATGTCACAATTCAAAATGGAGATGGGATTAATGGGAGAAGTAGGAAAACAACACAAGGGACCAACTAAGCGAATCGTAAAAAGCTTACATCATTTCATGCAATTGCTGGAAATGAAAAACTTGAGTGGAGAACTCAAAGAAGAAGTTATCAAACACGTAAAGAAATACCCCGAAGGCGCACTTGACCAAGTTTATGTCACAATTGATAAAGTAATATTGGTATGTCAAAATAAAGTTGCCGCCAGACGACCAGAAGTGATACCAGAACCAGAACAAGAAATTGTTGAAGTCGCAGCGGCAGAATACAAACCATTCAAGCCAATTGTACCTCAAGTACAAAGAAAGACTTTGTTTGATGATGCACCAACGGTGGAATCAGCATCAGCTCCTGCACTTGTTGCGAAAGCAAAAGAACCAGTCAAGAGCAAGTGGTCGACGGCATCTGCGGCAGAGATTGACAAGATGCGTAACACTCCGCCACCTTTAGTTCTTCCATCTATGGGAATGAATCAAAAACCACAAAAAAAAGAAACAAATCCAATGGAGTCTATGACTCCAGAACAAGCGACTGAATTTATCAGAAATAAATTCGCAATAAATCCACCACGAGAAGGAAACCCTAAAAGGAATGAAGATGATTGAAAAACTCGATGATTATCAAGAAGAAGCAGTAAAAACCATCAAGTCCATGAACTTAGAAGAGACTAATAAGTATTGTGCTTTGAAACTATGTGAAGAGGCAGGAGAAGTTGCTAGTTTGATAGCAAAACACTATTACCATGGCAAGCCTTTAGATACAATCAACATCAAAGAAGAACTATCAGATTTGATGTGGTATGTAGCAAATATGGCTAATACCAACGGATTCACGCTTTCTGAAATTGCTACTTACAACATAGAAAAATTAAGAAAACGACATGGCGAAAAATACAATCAAGAATTTTACAATAAGTAATAGGAAAAAATGAAACACCCTAATGATGTAAGTCACTGGTTTTTTAAGAATTGGGCAGAAGAAAATATCAAAATCAATCACCCAACAAAAGGTCTAATTCCATGGAAACAGTTTTCATACCATGACACACTAGCAGAAACGCTTGATACAAATGATCATGTAATTGTCAACAAATTTAGACAAAGTGGCATTTCCACATTTTGTGTGGCTCATGCTCTGTGGGAAACATTGTTCAATGATAACAAAAAAATACTGTTCATAACAAGAACTGATCGATGTGCAGTTGAACTTTCTTACATAATGAGAAAAATGATTGAAAATCTTCCAGAACCAATCATACCAGTAAAAAACAATTACCATGAGATCAGTTTTCAAAATAAAAGTGTTATTAGATTTTCCAGTGCTGAATACATGAAATCAACTCATGTTGACCATTTGTATGTTGATGAAGCGGCATTTATAAGAAACATGGATCAATACTGGGAAGCTCTTTATCCATCTATTGCTAATGGTGGCAAAGTCACAATCGTTTCAACGCCTAATGGAAACTATGGTTGGTTTTTTCAAGTATTTGACTGGGCAGTCAATGGGAAAAATGAATTCAAAGCACTTAGTCTCAATTGGCGAGATCACCCAGATTACAACAATCCATCATGGGAAGAAAAAATGATTAATAACCTTGGAGAAAAAGGATTTCTCCAAGAAATTGCCGGATTGTTTTTGCCACCACAAAAATCAAAAAATAATTCTGACACAACGCTCAATACTGCTGACATAATACTCAACAAAATAGAAGAACTTAAAACAATCGTAACTGAAACCAATAAAATGCTCAAGGTAACTAACTATGACTGATCTCGTTATAACAGTTAACATAACTTCTCAAAGCACAACAGATCAAATAAACAAAGTCATCAACTGCATGGAAGCGGTTGGTGTTTTAGCCATCACTTGTTTTTGCCAAGCAGATGATAATGTTTATGCAAAATATAATGACGGCAACGCATTGTTCCACATTATACCAAAAACATCAATGATGGTTGAACGTGGATGGCTAACCAGACCTGTCGCTAAACAAATGTGGGAATGGTATAACATTTATGATTCAATAAGACAATGTGCCTCAATCCGCATTGCCAACGAGACGGATCAAGACTCTGTACTCGCTGCTGACAAAATGCACTTTCTTGTGGATTCCTCGGCAATTCCAGGCACCAAGACATGGATGCAAACTGGCAATTCTCCTTACCATCCATTTATTGATGATGTGAGAGTACCTGGCAATCCTTGTCTCAAGATTACGGAAGTTCCTCAAACTACAACTTACATTGGGTCTACCAGACAGCATTTAGACTTGTTTATTAATCCAAATTTGTTTCAACCAGCTTTTGATTTGATTTGCGACAAAATTCCAACCATGGTGTTTTCCGTTTGGTGCGAAGAAGAAAATAACAATATTGATAATTTGGAGTCAAATTTGAAACATATAACAAAAACGTGTTCTAATATTGATTTCAAGATGATTAATGAAATTGCTAAATAATGTATGATTCGCTACACAGAATGGTTAGAACAGAATAATGTTTATCGTATAGATCAGGACAAAATTGGTAACTTTTCATCAAAACTTAGAAGTTATCATAGAAATTCTGATTGGACAAGCAGTGGAACATTTGACAAAGAACGACCTTCAAAGGTGACTTATATCACATTTTGTTATTTCATAGAAATATGAACTAAATAATTCTATGAAATTTAAGACTTGGCTAGAATCAGAAGAAAATCCAAAATGGATGAAGTTCACACAACAAAAATTACTTCCATTTGCCGTTGATCACGAACGTCCATTACAACAATATGCGAAAGATTCACTTGGCAATGATTATGAAGATTTTGATTTAGCCAATTCTCAGTACGAGCCAGGTAAACTTTACCATGTCACAACCAATTTGCGTGGAGTCAAGATAGACAAAGGACTCAAATCACGCGCAGAACTAGGCAATTCAAGCATTGGGCTAGGTGGTGGACCAAGTAATATGGCACCAAATGCCGTTTCTTTAACGTACAATTATGGTAGAGCATTAGAAATATATCATGGTTTGAAATTTGTATCACAAATCGTCAAAGGGATGATTCCCGCTTCTCAAATCTATTCATATGTTTCTGGCAGCACGGATAACAATTATAATGATGAAAGATTATCTAATGTTGATCGTGTGTTGATTGGGCATGGCGTATCCAAAAAAACAGTTCTTAGTGGAGACGAAGAAAAAATCAAGTCTATTCTTGACAAGAAGGTTATCAATCCGGAAATTAAGTATGAATTCTTACAAGAGTTAGAAAAGGCGGTACTTGAGGATAATCCGCCTATTGACAATGCAGAAGAAATGCAATTTGATCCCGTGGTAGGATTTACTGCGCCTTTTGAGAACATGAAAACACTTGATCCACGCAACATTGCCATTATTCAAGTGTTGATTAGAAAAAACTCACAAACTAACCATTATTCTCAAGAAGCGGAAATTAGAGCCGATCCTAAAGATTTAGTAATTTTACGATTCTTACAACCTTGATTTTACTTTGACCCAATTATTATCATTTTCATAAACTGCAAGAAAATGATGTTCTATCTTTCCATTTTCACGGAATCGATATTCATACCACGGATTGCCGTCCAAAATCTCAGAAATCACAACTGGCTTGTTCTTGGCAATCAATCTGTTGAACACACTGATAGTTTCAGGAAGCAAGTGTTGGTCAACAGGCAGTGATGTTATTCGTATCTTGTCACCTACTTCGAGCATTCTTCTCTCCATTGCTTGACGATTTGGTTTGGCAACCACGGATTCTTGATGAAGACTGATCCAAAACTAAATGCAGAGGCTCCAAGTCTTTCCCTGATTTTCACTTCTTCAAGAGAATCAATTCCACCACCAGATATCACGGGCGTTTTACAGCCTAACTTGTTACACGCCATCAAAGCCTCTCGTGAATACCCTCTGATTCTCTTGCCGCTCACACCGCCGACAAGCCCATAAGGAGCAAGCGGTGAGGGTTTGTCTTTACTGATGGTCTTCCACGCAACAGAGTTGATTAGGTCAAAAGCCTCTACTTTGCCATCAACTGCCTTGATAACTTCAAGGTAAGGTTGATCGTATGATAGTTTGAGAATGAGTGGATGTCGTGATTTGCGATATGCAAGGTCAGTGACTTGAATAATCTGTTCTAGAGTTTCGTCACGATTAGTGTTTGGACAACTAACGTTTAACTCCACACCAACGATATTTGACAAATTGTTCAGGTCTTCAATCATGGACTCAGTTTCAATCAAGCTCTCCGGAGCGATTGAAACAATTACCTTGTATCCATCACTGACTGTTCTTTGATAGATTTCTTTGATCCACCACTGAATGCCTGGATTTGTCAAACCGACCGCGTTCACCCACCCATCCTTAATTGGTTGCACACATCGCCAAGGCGTCAGCATATTCAGATTACCCTTGCGTGGGGCAAACGTGAGTGTCTTGGTAATGATGGTGAATTCACGTGGACGCAGCATTCCTAGCCAACGCCAGGGCTGTTCAAAAAAATACCCACGACCATCAAATCCTAGAGCGCCAGACGCCACACAAAAATCAAAAGAGTGCCCATTGCTCAGAGAGATCATTTTGTCTTTCCTTCTAATTCGGTAAGTATATCTCTAAGATGTTTGGCACAGATTTTCAAGGGAATTCCGCATTCAGAGCAGAAACTTTCCCACACAAGGCATGGTCCTTTATCACGACGAAAAAATTCGTCGTGGCGACGAGCATTGTAAGATGGTTGATAACCCCTCTTGATTTGTCCAGTTGGTGAAAACCACTTAGGTTTTTCTTGTTTGATTAGGGAGTCAATCTCATCATGACTTTCCAATTTACAAAATTCGCAATGATCGTTAAGTATGTTATACATTTTTGAAAATAGGTTTTTGAATCCAACTATTATAAACTTTATAGATACTTGAGTCTGCCAACAGTTCTTCGGCAAGGCTAATTATCTGACGGTTGGGGTGATGCTGTAATGGAACCAGAAGTTTGATCGCTTGTTCTGCACCAATTCGCTTCGCCAGAATCACATACGCTATCGCAGCACTACGAGACATTCCACCTGCGCAAGTTACAATAATATTGTTTTTGTTTTCTGAAAATTCCAATGCTCTTGCCACATCTTCTTTGGATGGAACAGTATATGTTTCCATCGGACAATCAATATCATCGAACACCAAATTAATATGACTACGAGCATTAATCCTTACCATCAATGGAACTTGCGTTCCATCAGCGTTAGTGATGAATATTACGTCATAAACATTTGGTCTTTCTCTTATCCAAGCACATGCTGCTCTGTGTGAAAATATCTTTACATCCATGTTAAACCTTAGAGTTTAATGTGGCGGAAATAACATCAGCAATTACTTTGCGAACTTTTAGAGCGTGAAGTTCAGCAGCGATTCGATCATTGAAAGTAAACAACACCACAAAAGTTTCGGGATTTGGCGAGCGCAAAATTACATCGTATTCTTCGTTCATTTTTTCTACTATAACAACTTGAACGGCTCGCTCCATTGGACTCAAAGCAACATCATCGAGACTTCCAATGGTCTTCTTGGTGGAAATCAAAAATTTGGATTGATGACCTCCCTTTTCAATAACAGTTATTCCTATTAGAATCGAGACGTGTTTAAACCAAGGTTCAAATTTATCCTCTACGGGCATCCACAATTTGCCACCTTTACTCTTGACGACATCCCGATCAAGAGTAAAGTGAATTTTAGCTCCTTCATGTCCTTCTACTACGACATTGACGTAATCAGGTGCAATCATCTGCATGAGACATTCAACGTACATTGTCTAACTCCAATTTCAGACAATTATACCAAATCAACGTCAATTAGTCAACGTCACATAAAATCAATTCATCAGCAGTAAACCCAGCAGAGTGACAGTGCCCCCCACCGCCGAACTTACAAGCGATAGAAGACACGTCAACAGAATCTTCTCGTGACCTCAACGAATAAATGAATTTACCATCTTCACGTTTATACCAAGCAAGTCCAAATTCATTTTCTTGAGCCAACTTGTCGGCAACTTCTCCATGCAATACAGATGTATTGCATGCTTTGATAATATGGTCGCCCAATTTCACCATTCTGGAGTGTAGGCAAACCGTCTCCACGAGTCTTTCGTGACAACGTAGGGCAGTTCTGCCGTCAGAGACAAGGGAGGATTGGGTTGGTATTGGGTGAATATGATCTAGTGCGTCCCATACGTTAAATTCCATTGGAAACGAAGTCAGAGCAGCATTGATTTCTCTTGTGAATGGCAGTTGCCATTTATTCAAATCTCTATCTTCGGCGTATGCCACTAACCAGGGCATTTCGCCTTTGATTTGTTTCTTATAGTGGTCCCAAGCCATTGTTGCACCCGACTTTTCCAAGTCAAAAATGCAGAATGGCAGACCTTTTAGATCGTCTTGTGCTGTTTTGTGGTGGTCAAGAACCAGTAATGACCGTGCATGTTGTTGAATGTCCAACATGGTTTGCCGTTTGTAGGCAAAATCCAACATCAACACATCTTTATCTTTAACGTCTGGCGGGGGACTCCCGTGACACGCTGGATAAAACTGCGCGTTCGGATAGACTTTTCGGACTACCCACGCTGCACAAAACCCGTCATTACAAGCCCCGTGATAAATCACCAACTTGCTACTGTCGGACTCGTCCATATATTTTCAACCCTATCGCCAAATTGATAGGAAATAACATTTCCCATCTCGCTCCCCAAGTACGACTGGCGCAAAATAGCCATCGCACATAAGGGTTTGGTCCAAGGCAAAGGCGGCATCGTACTCATCTGTGTACGATTTCAGTTCCAGGTCGGTCCACCCGCCTGCTTCTTGTCGTCTTACCCGAACCTTCCATCCGTCTTTTTGGCGAAAATAAGGATGGTTGATGTTGATGCTTGGCATCAACACCCAATAGTAATCGAACACTGGACAACCATTCAACTCCGGCATCGACTCTACTTTAGTTATTACTTCTGTCACTTCTTTTGGCATAATTCCAAATTTTGCCAAAGGATACAATCTTGGTTGGTAAGTAAAAGCCACGCTGTCAACAAAAGCCAACTTCTTGTCTTTCATTACCAATAATTTCTTCAATTCATCCTTGTTTCGTTCTTCTTCCTTGCGATCCGCAACACTTCCAGACCAATAACTTAGTTCAAAATATTTAAATGGGACAGTCAAGAAATGAAGTTCATGCCATTTCAGACCATGTTGACGTGCAGATATAACCGCAGCGTCAGAAGGTTTCAACCTGTGAAATCCTAAATAACACTCATCTCGCATCTCTTCCAGAGACGCAATTCGCTTTTTGACTGTGTTCGCAACTTCATTCATTCCGTGACTAACAAACACTTCTTGCTGAACCTTCAAACTCGCTATTTCATCGACGTAATTCTTGCTGTTTCTGACACACATTTCAAAATTGTCTGGCTTGCCGTAGAATCCATTCTCGCCCATCATGTAAACTTGCTTCATGCTGACGTGCTTGACTTGTCGTTTTGCTTCACGAAAGTCACTTCGTTTCAATGGATCATCTACCAATCGTGGCTTGATGTGAGCCATATTGCGAACGATTGGCTTATAAACTTTATCTAACTTGTCTGCATCCACAGGTTGAGTTTCACGAGAAAAGTCATTCCACTCTGGGAATTTTGTGTACTCAACCACATCCGGATGACGCGGAGATACGAGAGCTGCAAACCGACGCAGGACTTTACCTGCGGCAGTCTTATCATCGAATTCTGCCAAGGTTTTGATGATTTGGTCGTTCATTTGATCAACAGGCTTACCGACATCCGCAAAGGATGACAAAACCTTGTCCTGCGTTGTGGAAATTTCTTTTTGTAATTCGCTGGTCATTCGTCCCATTGCGATATCTCCGTTTTACGTACTATAGCATGTATGCTTAGTTACGTAAAGATTACTTTGGCGACAGTCTTACACTCAAAGTCGCACCTTCAAATCTCGGGTGACTTTCCGCTTTGCCGATTTCTTCAACCGCTTTGACGATCCGTTCCATCGTTTTGCGTCCATCTTCTTTATGAGCGAGTTCACGATTCTTAAATCTCATATTGACGAACACTGTTCTTTTCTCAGCCAAGAACTTTTTAAGTTGTTCAATCTTGATATCAACATCGTGGTCACTGGATACTGGACGTAATCGAATTTCTTTTGCTTGAATGGACTTTTGTTTAGTCTTCTGTTCCTTTTCTTTCTTCTTTTGATCGAATCGGAATTTACCAAAATCCATTATTGATACAACAGGCGGATTTGCGTTTGCAACAACCTCAACTAAATCCAGTCCATCTTTGAACGCAAGGTCTTGCGCCATTTGATTGGACATAATTCCTAGAGATTCGCCTGTTTCCTGGTTGGTCACACGAAGCATTGGGGCGGTAATATTGCGGTTGATCCGCACGTACTTGTTCTTCGACTTTGGGTTAATCTTCCTCACTCCTCATAATTTTTTAGCAGCTTTGCCGAACATTCTCTGCAAAGCAGGTGTATGATCTTTTGGATCAATTACAACATTAATAATTGTCGGTTGATTTGACATCAATGCCTGAGCGATTGCGTTATCAAGTTCGGCTTCGGTTTCGACTCTAAATCCAAGTCCACCGCCAACAACTGCCGGGATTTTTTCATGTGCCCAATTCTGAATATCATTGAACGGGCCATCAAGCATCACACGTTCAGTCCCATAACCACCATTGTTTAATACAAACACAATGGCTTTGGACTTATTTCTCACCAGTGTTGAGAACTCCATTCCTGTCATCTGGAATGCACCATCACCAACAATCACAATCGGACGTATATCCGGTTTTGCTGCCTGAACTCCTAATGCTCCAGGCACCGCAAATCCCATGCTGGTGTAAAACGCATCACTGATGAAATGGTGACTGTCGTGTACAGTCAAATCAAGCGAGCCGAACAACGCATCGCCAACATCAGAAATGATCGCCATGTTCTTGTCAAGAATACTATTAATCTTGTCAAACATTCTAGAGACTGTGATTTTGCCTTCTCTTGCAACGAACCTTTCCTCTACTTTTTGAGGAATCTTCGGCATTTCACGGCGACTAATTGGCGATTTGAACAACATTTCACAAAAATCAACAAACTTCACGTCTGGATAACTGTGACTTCTGACTTGGAGTTCCTTCGACGTTGCTCGTACAATGTTACGCTTTTGATACTTGACAGGCAAAAACCCTGTATTCATATCAGTCATCATCACGCCCAACATGATGACGCAATCACTGCTCTCCATGTATCTCTTGAGATCATCCTTAGAAGTCGACTCGCAATAAACGCCAAGTGACAGTGGGTGTCTCTCATTGACAACCGATTTACCCAAAATTGTCGTAGCTATTGGGATGTTCGTCTGCTCTGCAAATTTGATTAGCTTCTTTGCCAAATCATACCTTGCACACTCCACACCAGCCCAGATCACAGGATTCTTCGCTGTCTTGATCCATTCAAGCACTTCTGCAATTGATTCATCAAGACTCAATTGATCTGTTTTGGCTTCTTTTGGGGTCAATAGCGTATACGGATCGTATTTGATAGGACGATCTACCATGTCTCTTGGCAATTCGATATACACAGGTTGTTTGAACTCTTGTGCTGCCGTAAGAACTCGATCAATTTCATACCCAGCTCGTTCTGGATCACGAAGAACTGTATTGGCACAAGTGATGTGTTCAAACATCTTGTGCTGACATTCAAAATGACCAACCATGTGATGAAGAAGAACTTTACCGTCTCGCTCTTTCATGCCAGGACTGCCAGATATCAATACAACAGGGGATTTTTCCGCGTAAGCACAAGCAATTGCATTTGCTACGCTAAATCCACCCACACAATATGTCACGCACACACAGCCCATTCCTTTGACTCTGGCGTATGCATCTGCGGCATATCCAGCAGCAAGTTCATTGGTCGTGCCAATGACTTTGATGGGGCTTTTATAAAGATTATCATAAAACTTGAGTGTGTAGTCTCCGGGTATACCGAAAACCGTGTCGATGCCGCTACTTTGCAGCCGTTCGATAAGAAATTCGCCTACGGTGCCGCGCATGATTTGCCCTTATAGTAAGAGGATTAGTTATTATGTTAAAGACTCACTGGTTGGACTATCAAAAATTTGGATTAGGAAGCCTTCACCTTCAACTGGGAATCTTCTAACCCACTCTACCCCTGCTCCAATATCGCATCCAGCGTCAGCCGGTGCAATACTAACAAAAGATGGAATTACAGACGGTGCTGTGGATATACACGTTTCTGCTGGACTAAACCACATAATAGATGCCGTTGTTACCATCTTTATCAACTTAAACTCAAACCAATAACATCCTGGCAAACACGTATCATTTGCCACCCAGTCATAAATCAACTGGCTCTCCACCAATTCATTTATTATCGTTCCATCAACTTGTTCAACATCTTCTGTTACAATATTCGTACTGCCCATGGCATTCAAAATACGGAATATTTTTAGGCTTGTTCCACGCTTATAATCTATTGCTTGAGTTCCGTTATAACCTCGCTGTACTCGCACAAATTTGTTTTTTTCATCATGTCCAGTCACCAGCATTTGTTCTGGTGCGCGAATCGTGTCCATGACAATTATATCACCAACCAAAGACTGCTCAAACCCAATATTATCCGCTAAAGCAAAATACGTATCTGTTGATGTTGTTGGTTTCTTAATTTTTGCTTTAGCCCACATACTAACTTCGACTAAACAATCAGTCAAGTCAAGAGGACCATCACAATCACTAACTGTGATCTTGAATGAAGGTCTAATATCGTGACGTTTAATAGAAAAATCGGCGCAACGGTCTTTTGGGCAACCGAACAAATCAAGGCAAGAGAGTGGTTGTGATTGGCATGGCATACTTGTATTTAGTTATCTTTCATCAATTCATCAGGATCACATTCAATCAATTTAATACCAATTCATCAGGATCACATTCAATCAATTTAATACCACTCCACCCAAACAACAATCTGGCACCAACGTCATAATTATTTCCGCCGCCTTTAGGCTCTGACCCAACATATCGACTCAAACAAACAACCGTACCAATTTGCTTGTTAATAATTAACTTCGCACATTCAGAACAAGGAACTCCACAATAACAAAACATCCAACAACCACGTAGACTTTCTGACGAGTTGATAATTGCATTTGCTTCGCTGTGGGCACAAGAGCAAAGTTCTAATCTTTCCCCTGTCTTAGTTCCAACAATGCGTCGTGGACAAACTTTACAACCAGAAAATCGCTCAACAAATTGTGTCTTGGACGTTTCATCGATAGAATCACACTTGAGAGCGAATTTCCGTTCTGTGTCAGTTAATTGCGGCCACACTGCTGCGCCCAACCAATCCATATGATCGCAGTGTGGTATCTCTTTTGGTGGACCATTATAACCAGTTCCAACAATCCTATTTTCATCAGGATTGACAATTACTGCGCCGATTTGACGAGAGTAACATGGATTTTGGTCTTCGCCAATAAGTTTGGCGAAGCGCATATACTTCTTGATGAACTTTTCAGTCAATTGCAACCCAACATTTGAACAAAGTGAATGTCATACCGTTTCTTCGACCATCTGATCCTGAGTTCATCCAACACACCTTTATTCTGAGGAGTCAGATGCTTCTCCAAAATCACTTCAGGAATTGGAACTTTGATTCGCCACTCTCCGACATTAGCCATTGTGACGATGTAACTAAATGGAACTTGTCCCAACTGAACACATTCCGTACATCTTACAAGATAACTATCTCTTGGCAGATCGTGTGCGTAACCACCAAATGCAGTTCCGCCATTACACCTGAGTGCCATCATCAAATTCTTTTCATCATCTTCTTTGTCAATGCAAATGGCAAACACAAGAGTTCGTTCATCGTTACGAAGTATCTTGAGAGATGATTTCAGGTCATCAAAATCTTCAACGTCTGATGGAGTCAATGCTTCAGAAACATCATCAGCATCCAATGCACTTGGCGAAAAGACCTTCAAAACAGGTACATCCAATTCACTACGACGATTAGATTTCTTCTTCACAGGATAAGGATAAGACGACGATGTGACAAATGTATCTGTGTAACTTGGACGGTGCATTGATGACAAATAAGCTTCTGGTGTCTTGAGCGCAAATTCTGGATCAGGGTCTTTTATCGCAAATTCTGGATCAGGGTCTTTTATCGCAAACTCTGAAAGTTGTGGATCACCGCAACTTGAATCCGACATATCATCTGTGCCCATTTCTACAAAGTCATCTTCACTCAATGGAACATCTGGTGGGTTCCATTTACCCAACTTGCCTAACTTGCTTGACAATCCTTCGCTGTCACCTGAATCGGCGCTGATGCCCTGATATTGAGTGAAAAACCGTTCTGGTTGTCTGCTAAACTTTAAACTTTCCTTGTCTGGTTTTTCCGTCTCTTCGGAAACATCAATCAGTGGCAACTCATCTAACTCCTCCTCATGGTTGGAATCAATAAGTGTTGATAATAATTTACGTTCAGTCGTCGTGAGATTGGCGAGGTTTTCGCCCTTTTTAATGGACTTTTTCATGTATCGCCCTCAATTGAATAGAAAGTAAATATACCACTAAAAAGACGTGAGGTCAATATGATTTAGGACGTAAAACGTGTTACTTCTTGATTTCTTTTGTCTTTTTACCACACACGTCATCGGTATTCATATTGTCAAGTCTTACGCCTGGCGACTTGATCTTCTTACAGAACATAGTAGCAGAATAAGGTTGTTTACTAAATACCAATCCTGCTTGTGCAGGTATGCCTGGGTTCATTGCTGCGCGTGTAGACGGAGATGATTCGTCTGTTGCTAACCATTCTTTAAATCGATCCATAACTTTATGTAGGATCATCCTCATCAAAATACGAACCAAGTTTAATCTTGCTTACTAATTCAAAATTCTTTTTTGCCACTGCTTCATCAAGAGAATCACACAATTTTTTGATCTTTTTTTCAAGAGTAAAAACTCTTTGGTAATTGTAAAAAAATCCCGTGTGATCAACAAACAACTGCGCGAATTTACGATAACTCAATCGATCACGAGTCTTGGCAAAAACAAACCTATAAACAATATACCTGTACGTCAACTCGTCCTGAAAATATCTTCCAAGCCAAGACACACTAGGCGGCAAACTATCTGTTAGAAAATCACCGCCAATCAATTTCAAATCATCGTCACTTATCATTTCTAGTGAACTACCCCGCCGCTAAAGACGGCGGGGCTTCCGATCCAACCAATAGCCCAAATTTTATGGGTCTTACATCAGGGCAATCGGCTATTCCTCTCGTTCCGAGAGTTCTTAAACCTTCGTTATGTATATTTTTACTAGCATTCTCGTCACGATCATGAGAAGCAAAGCAATTCCAGCAAGTCCATTCTTTCTCTTGTCCTAACTCTTTGTTCTGATAATTACATTCAGAACATAATTGTGATGAAGGAAACCAACGACTTACCTTGATTACTTCTCTACCGTACCACTCTGCCTTATACATTAACTTTTGTACAAACGAGTGAAAACCACAATCTTGCAATTGCCTGTGAAGTTTACGTTCCTTCCATCTTGGTTCTTTTCGTTTGTCACCTAAATTCGCAAACATTCCTTTAACATCTAAGTCTTCTAAAATAATCACTTGGTTTTCGTTAATTATCTTAGAACTTACTTTATGCAAGAAATCTTCACGCACATTCTTACAATATAACTTCCATTTGTTATATTGTAATTGTGCTTTCTTTCTACCTTCACTTCCTTTAACTTTTCGACTTACTTCTTTAGCTAAAAAACTTAGATGTTGCTTGTGTTCATGCTCAGGCAATGGATTCTCATGTTTGTTTCCATCACTTCCAACAATCTTCGCAACATTCAAATCATAACCAACAGTCTTGTTTAACTGAGGCAATTGAACAATTTCTTTTTTAACTGTAATGCTAACAAAATATTGTCCAGCTTTGTTCTTGCTAATGGTAGCAAATTGAATTTCACCTTCCAGTTCTCGATGTTGAACAAAATTGATGCCTTCCAAAAACTTAGGAATAATCAGTTTGCCTTCAACAATCCTTACATTTTGCATGACTTTGAAAGATTGTTTTCCATGTTTGGACTTAAATCTTGGAAAACCTTTTTTGCCTTTAGTCTTTTGTTTCACTTTACGAAAGAAATTATCATATCCAGTTTGTAATTGCTTGACTGAATATTGCAATGCTTGACTTCCTACTTCTTTAAGCCAAGGCAATTCTTTCTTTAGTTTTGGTATTTCTATAGCATTACTGTAGTAATTTTGTGTTTCTTGACTTTCTTTGTAGACAGTAGTTCTTTGATTGAGGAAGTGATTGTATAGGTATCTTACACAACCGAAGTGCTTATTAAGCAGGACTTCTTGTGTTGATATTGGGTTCAATCTATATTTGTAAGAATACAAACTCACTTATCTTTATTCTCCTTGACGTACACTTGGATCATATCACGCAAGGCTTCGCTCATAGTCTTATAGTTCTCAACACAAGTTTGTTGGAACTTTTCAATGAGTGAATCAGGAATGCGTATGGTCAAATACTTATTATTGTTTTCTTTTTTCATATCCACATATTACATAGTGTTGTGGATACGATTTTTCTAAAACAAAAGCTGAATTTTATCCCATTTTTCGGGGTTTCTAATTGGGCAAGTGGAAACCAGATTAGATCAGCGTTAGATTGTAGGCAATTTCTATTATGGCGGCTCTCATCCCACTACCCTAAAGAGGTTTGCCCTGTTTGGTCGTTCGCTTCGCTCGCTCCCTACAGGGCAAACTTTTCTCATTCAGAGAAAAGTAGGGGTTTTCTCGCCGCCGTTGATAAAAGCTTTCAATTCTTCGAATTGTTTCATTGTCTTGTCTGCCCTGAGTTGGTCCATTTCTGTTCGTATTTTATTCATCTCAGAAGTCAAGTCTTTAATAGTTATCAACAATTCAGACTCATTGACAATTTGTGATGGTTTGCACCCTGCGAGTTTTTGCCACGCAGTCATGGCAACATCTACCCGTTCTCGCATATCTTCAATGTCATCCATTGTCATTTCACCTATCAAACCACAACCCGTCAAACGTCCTTCTTCTTTAGCTTTTAGCCATGATTCACGCAACCCGGATTCTCGTAACCCGCCATACTTTATCAACGAATGTTCTTCCATTATTTCCCTTTCATAACACACAACTTAATCTAGTCATATACGTAAAAAATGACCTGAAAATTCAGGTCATAATTTTACAGTTGCCGAAGATGGAATCGAACCAGCGTCGTTCACCTTCAGAGGGTGACATCAGTTCCAGCACTGACTCTTCGGCATCGAAACATTTATTTGTTGTAAATAAACTCAACACAAGTCAGTTTTGGTGTTGAAGGTCCAACAACTACAATCTTGGCATCATTTGATGGAATGGTTTTTAATCGCAATCTCAAAAATTCCAATTTTACATTTTGTACAGGTTCGCGAAATTGCTGACTTGTAATGTAATACCAACAATCATCGTCAACCAAGAAAACATGGCATTCATCTTTTTGAGACACACCAATTCTCAAGATCACTTCACTCTCTTCGGCGGCATGAAGTGCCTCGTGAAATTTCCCCCAATCAGTGATTGGTTTATTAATCATCTGTTGGAGTTTGATTGCTTGTTGTTTTTTTTGCTCACCTGCATAAGCAGCATAAAAAATGACAGACACGATCACGAGCATTACACCAACAAATTTCCAATTCATGGTATCCACCGGAGACGAGTTCTAAAGTTTACACCGATTAGAGTCGGGGGAACGAATAGTTTCCACTCACCAGAATTGCCAAGCACATCATCTTTAGCATAGGAAATCGTTCTGAGTCCGTCCGGACCTTGTATGAGAACTTTACTGTACCAGACAAAGAAATCTTTTGCCCCCTCAAACATAGACACATCAAATGTCTTTTTAAACGGATTGGCAAAAACAAGAATCATTGTCGTCCAGGCAGGAACATAAATGTCTTGTTTTTTGAAAAATTCAAATAGTCCAGATGGAAGTATGCCAATTATGTCTGGCATAGATTCCATGTCCATTACAACGGTACGACTCTTTCGCATAAGATTAGATACATGAGCAACAGGCCGCCGATATGATCCTGTGGAATATTTTTACTCTCGCATTCGTGGAGTATGCCAAGAGTAATGGCTATATCAATGTTCTTCTTATATACAGTCTGAGCCATTGCTTTTTGACGATCAATGCCCTTGTATGCCATCTCCACAGCATCCAACAGAGCAACGTTATTGATCAGATGGAAAAACTCACTCGTATACAACAATTCATACGGAACTGGACCTCCATTGTACCACTTCCTTTCCTTGAAAAAGACCTGAATTGATTTCGTAAACTCAGAAATCACTCCTTCAGGCAATTTCTCATCATCCGGATTGAACCAAGCAATGCGTTTTGAGTTCAAAGGCTTGCCAATGAAAAACGCATTGATTGTCTTGTTCGCTGCTGTTATCGCTTCCGGAGTCGCAGTCACTCGTTGTTTAGACATTGCTTGCAACCTCCCACCTAAGTTAGAAGCACCAACCACTTCGTCTACTTCTGCGTCTCCGTATAATGTTTAAATTTTGAACTCAGCCACAACTCTACAAAATTTCTTCACACGATGCAAGGGAAATCTTCACAAATCGTACCCTTGCATTTTGTACCGAAGAAAAATATAACCCTTGCAGTTATCCCCAAGAGGAACACTCAAGGCATAAGGATCAACGCCCTGATCCTTACTGTCCTTTTTGAACTTGTCGACTTCTTGGTCGATCAGAACACGTTCTGCTGTTTGCTTTAGACAATAAAAATTTCCTGAAGTGTCTTCAGCCAAATACCGACACTGCTTTGCATTTTTACCAAACATACACTTGTCTTGGACTTGTTTCAACGTCAACACTCGATCTTCTCCGGATAATACGAATCAACTATTTTGTCAATTCTTGTTTCCAACCATACTCTGAGATCATCCTTGCTCCCCTTCGTCAAATGAGATGGAAGACACAATATCAGCTTCTCCTCATTGTCCGCAATCCCAATATCCTTGAGCAACGCATTGACTAAGGTGTATACGTTCATACCCCTCTTATCAGCAGCATCCTTCAAAGTATCATAATTTTTCTTCGTCAAACTCACACTGTTCAGTTTACCGCTGCTACTGGACATCGTTTCTCCTTTGTCGGTATGAATTGGATAGCAAAACTAATTTAGTTACCGCTCATCCAAGAACTATAAGTCAAAAACCTACAGTCGCTAATTGCTACAAACCTCAATTACGAGGCAACTGTTCGTAACCCTCTGTTTCTTTTTCGGTGAATTCTTGTCGTGCTGCCATGAGTCGTAATGCCTTCTTACGACGACGTATATCGCAAGGACGCTGATAAAACTCATGCTCTTTCAAGGATTGTTGAACTCCATATTCATTACAGGCACGTTTCAAAACCCGAAGAAGTCTCTGAATGTGAATGTCTCGCTCTTGACGAGATGCATTCATGGGGAGCCTTTTAGCTTCAACCCTTACTCTTACCTTATTAGCCATGACCACTTCCTAAAATTTCTGTACTTTAATGAATCTAGCGCCAATTTTCTTGGTCTTACGTTTTTGGACCAGCGAGTACGGCACAATTACCGACTGCTCAGATGTCGAGGGCCACTCGTCCCTATTCAACTCGGGTATAAATTCTGACAACTTGGATGAAATTGTGTCAGCCAACTCTACCCAGAATCCTCTCTCTATTATAGTAGGAAATCCAAAAATGTAACGATGAGGCAAATTGTTATTACACAAACAATCAATTTCCCACCACTTTACACAATTATGCAATTTCCTATCTACACACGTCAAAAATGGAGTCCTTGCCATTGCCGACATCCAAGATATACCTGAATAAACATCCAGAACACATCCTGTTGTCCGCATCGCTCCCATAACATCAATCATCTTCTTTTCAGTAACATATACACACCTTGATTCCATCACTCTCGATAAATCATACGTCCCGTAATCCTGATACACAACGGGCAAAAATCCAGAATCAATTAACCGATTACACAACGTATGCCAAAATTCAATATTTGACTTCACCACTAACTCTTGACCTTTACTCCAAACATGATGAACACGAGAAGGATAAATCAAAACTTTAAACCCAGGCTTCTGAGACAATGCACGATTAAACTCAACCTTAGAAGAAGGAATTGTTGGCAAACTATACGTCACCCACTTGAATTTATCGAAATACTCTTTCGTAAATCCATCCTTGTAAAACTTATCATAATCACTCAAATCGATAAAATTAGGAAAATAACGATGCAAATTTCTCTCAAGAGACAATGTTTCATTATTCAATCCTATCGCTGAATCCAACAAATCTTTTACAGCCACTTCATCCTGCAATCCCCAATACTCATCAACATTAGGATACAAAGAAGCTCTACCTGGATATGAACATAATACAATATATTTGCTAGGATGCAACTCCTTTATTTTATCGAATAATAATGACGATAAAATAAACTCACCACGCATATCTCCATAAAACATCATCACCGCAACATTATCATGCACAGTCGGAACGTTACCATCCACAAATCTTTCCCTGACATACCCAGTCTTCTCCGCTGCTCTGCCCAAAAAAGTAGCTACATTCGTTACGTCTTGCATATTTCCCCCAATTTTCCAGCAGCACCATGCTTTATATGTTTCATCACTTCCTGATTCTCAACCAAGCCTATAATGTCCTCGTAATCACCAGTCTCAATTCCAGTAATCGCATCTCCAGCCAAAGCAATCGCCGCAGCATGATCTTCACAAACTCTTTTGTAATGACTGATAACTATCTTTTTCTTGCCTCTCGTCAAAAGATTCAATCTCATGCCCTCCTGACCACCACCCCATATCTGATCCGGACTCTCAAAAATAATATACGGAGTTCCTACCATGCCAGCTAACCTCGACGAAGCTGTCCAAAACTGAATCGTGAACTTCATCTGCTTGACTAACGCAAACGTTGTCTCCAAATCCTTCGCGTCCTCCGAAACACTGTAATCAACAATGTTTTTAAACGGACAAGCCATCGTCGTAACTTTCTCTCCAATCCAAACTGGATTGTATCCTTTAGACTTGATCATATCAATCAAACGACTGTAAAATTCTTCATCTAAATTACGTCCCCACGTCTTCCTCTTCCTCGCCGTCAAACCCACAGCATTGTCCGGCAAATACATTTTGGCTCGCTCCATCTTCTCAGGCGACGGATCAGGCAACCAAACCGCCTCCTTCTTGGCTTCAGGAAGACGCGCAAATAACCCAATCTCAGGAAAAGTCGTTCTGCACTTGGTACACGCCTGAGTCCCATTTGATTGCTTGACTACAGGAGCCTTGCTGCATTGCTGGTGGATGCATTCTGTCAAGTCAGGGAAAACAGCCACGTTTCCAAGATGGGCTGCGCCAACAACCTTACCTAATTTAGATGCCTCTTTTTCCAAACGCCTGAGATTCACTGATACATTGTGAAAAGCACGAGCATACTCCCTAAGCCACATAAACTCTTCCGACATCTCCCAATACTCATCAACTAAGTGCCTGTAAAAATACTCTCTGCCCGCCCAACCAATCACAATCGTATACTTACCGGCAAAATACTTCAACAACTTAGGCAAACAATATATCGATGCCAACGTCTCACATCCAAACTCAGAAAAGATTGGAAAGATCACTACATTTCTGACGTCAGTCGGCTTTTTACGAGGAGTAAACTTGTGTATTTTAAAGTTTATATTGGTTGCAACAGGTTCTCGCTCTTCTGGTTTTCTTTCACCAGCAGTAAAAGCATGCGCCTTACACATCGTTAATTCCATGCTGTAATTTAGTCAAAAAAGACTAAATACATCGATGTCACAATTCTTTAATTTAATAACAGAAACAAAACACCATAACGAAAAATCAATGAAATGTGGACATTGCACTTATTACATTCGACATACCAGCATCGTACACAACCCAAAACACATCTATCAAACTGGAACTTTATTTAAATGCTATTGCGGCAAATCAGCCGTTTGGACCAACAGCATACGTGGAGAAAAAGAATTTATCGACAACCTAGATAATTGTGAATATAAACACAAACGAGGATTTTGTAATGATGCATTCTGTGGTCATTGCTTCGAATATATTTATCCACTCAAAAATGGAGAAAGATTTGAAGGCAAAAGTGTAGATCGATATGGATGCATGAAATGCGAACAAAATCAACAAATTATGATCGATGCATGGGATAAAGACAAAGAAGGCGAAGAAACCACACAAAAACTAAATACCTTCTACAAGAAAAATGCAGACGCAGTTCGTAAAGCAACAGAGGAATAATGAACCCAAAATACTTATTAATATGTCAGAACTGTGGACAAAAACATTATACAGACGGAACCGACACACAAACACTAACTGAGATCAAAAGCGCGCCGTTACCATCACGCGCAGATGGAAAAGATAAAACGTTCGCTCAATTACCTAAACGATTCAGATGTTATACCTGTGGCAATACGTTCAAAACAACAAAACTAACTGGACCAACTCCAGACAAACCCACTCTGTTTGAAGAACCAGAATTGGATTCAGATGCTTACATCAGACAATGGGAAAATGAATCTCTGAAATCAGTACGCAACAAAGGAAAAATATGAAAATTCAAAAATACGGATGGCGCAGACCACTACCAACACCAGAACACATGCTGCCAAAATACGTTGCCCCTCACATGGCGGCGTTACCACCAATGGTCGATCTAAGACCCGAAATGCCAGCAGTTTACGACCAAGACACACTCGGAAGTTGTACGGCTCATGCTACATCAGCAATTCTTCATTATCAAGGAATGAAACAAGGTAAAAGTCCTGTCATCACTCCATCAAGACTTGCCATTTATTACAATACAAGAATCTTAGAAGGAACAATTAAGTACGACTCAGGAGCAAGCATTGCTAACTCAGTCAAATCTGTTCATCAGTGGGGATTCTGCGACGAGACATTGTGTCCTTATGACATTTCTAAATTTTCTCGCAAACCGTCACTGAAAGTATATGCTGCATCTACCAAAAACAAAATTACTGATTATCATTCTGTAAATCAAACTGAAAACGATATAAAAACCGCTCTTGCTTCAGGTAATCCTATCACGTTCGGATTTTCAGTATTTCAGAGTTTTGAAAGCGAAGAAGTTGCCAAGACTGGCATTATGCCAGTACCACAAACACACGAACAAATACTTGGTGGACACGCCGTAACCATTGTTGGATATGACGACGACAGACAATCCGCCATCGTAAGAAATAGCTGGTCTGCCGCATGGGGAGATCATGGTTATTTCTGGATGCCATATTCATTCTTGCTCAATCCAAGTTACGCTGACGACTTCTGGCTCATTTCCCAGATACCATAATTGACTTAAATGTAATAAGGATGTATATTAACATCCTTATTCTCTTTTAAGGAACATTAATGTCCAAAACCATTCTTTTAGATATCGACGGAACTCTCATCAAACATGACAAATCCGTCTCCGAACAACACCGCACCAAAGAATACCCTGACACTCCACTTCCAGGTGTCCTAGAAAAACTCATTGAATGGGAGAAAAAGGGTTACAAAGTTATCCTAACAACAGGCAGACGTGAATGTTGGAGAAAGTTTACCGAGAAACAACTGTTTGATTTGGGATTTTGGTACGACCAACTCATTATGGGACTTGGTTGCGGTCCCAGAGTTCTTGTTAATGATTTGAAGCCAGGAAGCGAGGAACCAATGGCAACTGCCATTAATCTTCCTCGCAATCAAGGAATCGGCAACTTGGAAGTTTAAACTTTATGCAGCATCAACCTCTCGTGCCGCCATCTGAAGATAATAATTAGAATCACAAGTGGGACAACCATCTTTCTCCCACTTGAAATAAGCTGATTCTTTTATCCGACGTTCTCGCTCATAATCAGGCAAAACCAACAGTTTATTGAGTTGACTTACTGTTGGTTTTTCAACATGACCTGGACCCGTACTGCCAGTCCCAAAGAACTGCTTTTTCCACCCAACAACATTACCCGTGTACCACGTATAGCCAGCCAAAAATCGGTCAACTGCCTCGGGAGTTTCCCGAGCATAAATATACGAATTGAGAGTTTGTCGCAAATCAGCATTAAATCGTCTACGCCAATTAAGAGCAGCGCGTAAACATATCGTAAAGAATTGATATCTCATTGGATTGATCGTCCACCACTTCTCTGCTTCAATCCAAATTATGCTATTCTTTTCCGTATATTTGAACCACGACTTATTTTCTAGCTTCAACCAACGCTCAATGTGATACATGAAGTGAGCAACATCTTCTTGAGTGTCAGGATTAACTACATAAAAAAAGTCACTGCATTTCTGAGCTGTCCCAAATGAATGAAATTGTTCTCGACACGTCGTATACCACGTAGTTACTGGGTTGACCACCAATGTTTGTTGGTTGAGTCTACCACTAACAATACCAAAAGAGCCAACTGTTTGACTGTAGGCGACCCCAATATCGGTCAAACCCCTGAAGCCACCTATTCGTGCGTCATCAGCCATTTTCTGTCTCCGGTTTGCGCACTAAAAATTATTCTCCCACTCTAGTGAAATTCCCCAAGCCAGTCAACAGAGCTTGTAATTATCGATAATCATGCTAAGATAATGGAATGACACAACAAGAATTCGAAAACATTTGCAATAAAAAACTAGTCGATATGGGCTTTGATAGAGAACCTCACCGAACTCAACTCAAAAATGAACTCAGAGACGTATACTCACAAGACCTATATGATTATTACAGTGAAATAATTAAACGTGGCGACAAATATCAAAACGAAAATAATATCATTATCCCGTTCTTATTGGGAATTTGCGACACTTATGATTTCAACCAAGAATCTAAATACGATCAAGGCGAAAGTCCTGACATCGACGTTGACTATCTTCCAAGCGTAAGAAATTACCTCAAAGAAAAATACGCACGCGAACAATTCGGAGATGATTACGTATGCAATATCGCTACTTATACAACTTTCGGATTACGCAGCGCACTAATTGACATGGCAAAAGTATTTGACTTGGATCGCAAGGAAATACTCAACTTGACTACCAAATTAGGAATCAAGGATGACGAAGGCGAAATCCTTACGTGGGACAAAGCAATTGAATTATACGATGATTTGAGAGAATATCTGGAAAGAGAACCAGAAATGGCAGAAGCAGCCAAAAAGATTCTCCACCGTAACCGCAATATGGGAATGCACGCCAGCGGTTTAATTATTAGCAAAATCCCAATCAAAGAATTCGTTCCCTTGGTCCGAATCAAAGATAACGCTGGTGCATGCTCCGCTTGGGTAGAAGGGCTTCACGGAAGTGACTTGGGCGCAGTCGGACTCGTCAAGTTTGACTTCTTGTCACTTGAAGGCAATATGAAAATTGCACAAGCGACAAACATGGTCAAGAAAATCAACGAAGAAACTCATCTCGCTCAAAACGTAAACATCATTGATAATGCTTCTAATATGGTCGGAACAGTATCCGCCCTTCCTGGCAAGGGTAACTGGACTGATACTTCCTATTTAGATTGCCCCAAATCACTCGCAATGGCGAATCAGGGCGATCTCAAAATGGTCTTTCAGTACGATGGTTCACCAGGAATTCGTCGCCTAGCCAAACAAGGTGGCGTCAATTGCTTTGAAGACCTCGTGGCATACGTCAGTCTGTTCAGACCTAGTGCCCTCAAAATGAATATGCACGAAGCCTACTGCAATCGCAAAAATGGAAAAGAACAATATGAAATACATCCATTGCTAGAAGACGCACTCGGCTTTACTTACAATGTTATGATCTATCAAGAACAGATCATGAAAGTCCTCAACACAGTTGGCAAAATTCCATTAAAGGATTGCGAAACAATACGTAAGGCTATATCGAAAAAGAAGGTCGAACAATTCATCAAGTACAAAGAAATGTTCGTCAAGAACGGTCAAGCCACACTTGGCTGGGATGAAGAAAAAGTCGAAAATCTTTTCCAACAGGTATCTTCTTTTGCTGGCTATGGTTTCAACATGTCGATGACATCAGACACCAAAATCATCAATAAATATAAAGATAATTATATTGAAAAAGAAATTCAACATTTTATTCCAGGAGATATTGTTCTCAGTGTAAACGAAAAAGGAGAAACTGTAGAGACTACAGTCATCAAACTACATAATCATGGTATTTTGCCAGGATTTGAAGTTACTTTCGATGACGGCAATTCAGTAACTTGCACACTTGATCATAAATTTCTAACTTCACAAGGTCAAAAATCTCTCAAAGAGATATTGAGTAATAATTTAGAAATTTTATCAGATTCCACATTAGATTATTTACATGCCGAAAATAACACCAAACGGTTGGACCGCCAGATGCGGATTGAATCTACCAACTCGTGCAAAAATTACATCTCATCAAAAACATTGCCAGAAATGTCAAAAACTATTATTTGCGACCGGAACGTGGGCAACCAGATGCGGGGAAACATTCAAAACACATGCACTTGTAAAAAAACATCAACCCACATGCCCAAAATGCAAATCATTAGCATGGAAAATAAAACCAGATGGTCAAATAGTTGTTCACAAAACTCGGTGCGGAACAATTTTAGAAACGTTGAATTTATTAGAATCTCACCAAAAAAATTGCACGGAATGCAACAAAGTGAAACAAGAGAACATAACAAGAAAAAACACCACCCACAACCAATCTGCATCACAAAGAAAAATAGTTTCAGAGACAGCAAAAAAAACATCCTCACGTCAAGAAATTCTGGAGTATCGTTCGGAACGACTTCGTTTATGGAGAGAAGCGAATCCAGACAAATTTGCTTCTTTTATACAAAAAGCATGGAAATCAAAGAAAACATCAAAAATAGAACTTTGGATGAAAAATCATCTTGGTTGGTCAGAGAATTACATAACTTGCGAGACCTCAACCAAGCAAGTGGATTTTGTGAATGGAACAACTTGGATAGAAGTAGATGGATTTTACCACTTCTTCGAATTAAAGAAAGCAAAAGGAAGAAAAAGATCATTATTGAATGTTCAACAACGAGATGTACTACTCAACAACGAAGCGCTGAAAAGAAAGAATATTACTTTGATTCGACTCAGTATGGAATGTTTCACAACATCAAGTCGGAACATGAAAGTGCCACAGTTGGAATGGCTTCAGGATATGCTGAAATCACCGACACCAGGCGTTTATCTTCTCGGAAAATTATACGAATCAAATCAGTGGGTGAAAGACAAATGTACGATCTTGAAGTCGCTTCCCCCACTCACAATTTTCTATTGCCTAACGGAGTTATAACATCCAACTCACACGCTGTAGCTTACACTTATATCTCTTCCCGCATGTTGTACCTAAAAGCAAACCACCCACTCGCTTTTTATACATCAGTGCTAAACTGCACTCATCCAACTGGACCGAAAGATTACGCCAAACTTAAAGATTATAAACACGAGACTGTAAAGCATGGAATCAAAGTAAATCGCCTCAACATCAACAAATCCAAACTTGGGATTTCTGCCACTGACGGACAGGTTTATTGGGGATTCAACAAAATCAGAGGCATCGGTGATGAAGTTGCATCCAGAATGGAAAAAATGCAACCCTACGCAAACTACGAAGACTTTCTTCACAAGTTCGGAACAGACGCTAAAGCCAATCAAGCAGTTATTTCCTTGCGATTGTTTGAAGGTGATCCAATCGCAATGTACCAATTCTACGAAAACTACAAGTCGTGGGAAAAGAAAACAAACGACCGCAAGAAACGATTTGATGCAACAGTAGCAAAAAATGAAGCAATCCTCAAAGAACACAACGTCCAAGAAACGGACTTGGTTCGCGGCAAACTCAACCTGGACATGGACTGTGAAACTAAAAAGATTATTGAGTCGGCTATGAAAAAACTACGTGCTGCGAAAATCAATTACAATAAAAAACCTAACGAACCCGCTCCAACTATTTCCGAACCAGAAGATACATCCGAAATTGATAAAGAATTCCTGAAACTTCTCAAAGACAAAAATGCTGCGGAAGATAATTTTTACGGGTTCATTTGGGATCACCCAATAGAAAGTTGCCGCTTCTACTCCGGACAAACTTTCGAACAATACGAATTAGATAATTGCGCAATCGGACCAGTCGAAGTCATGGTCCGATCCGTCACAATGAAAAAAGGTCCAAAGGTTAGTTACTATAGCGTAGAAGTCGAAGACTCCAACACACAAGTTCATAGAATTACATTTTGGGCTTCTGATTACAAAAATTATCAAGACTTGCTTGAAAAAGGAAGATTTCTAAGAATCACTGTCCAGGCACCAAGCAATGGATTCTCCAATTATACGTTGAACTCACCAAAAGAATATTGGAAACGATCAAAAAATAATAATTTACAAGTCTTCCCAATCGATTGATTTTACTTATTGCCATAATAGATATTTGAGCGTCGCTACTCTCTGGTATCCATTATGGCTAACTTTTGGTGCATTACCGCCATATTCAACCCAGCCGGATACCAAACCAGGCTGGACAACTACTACACATTCCGAGAACGTCTCGATAAACAAAACATTAAACTGCTAACCGTCGAGTTAGCATTCAACGATTCTCCACATAGCATTCCCGATGCCTTACACCTACGAGGCAATAGCATCATGTGGCAAAAAGAAAGACTACTCAACTACGCCATGTCACAACTTCCACCCGAATGTGACATGGTCGGATGGCTAGACTCAGACCTGTTACTCCCCGATGGATGGGATGATATGGTCATCAATAAATTAAATCACGTTGACTTCGTCCAATTGTTCAGCAAAGTCATTCATCTCAACCCAGAAGAAAAACGCTTCGCTGGCGAAATCTTCGACGAAAAAATAGGAATTATCTGGCAGAATAAAACACATGAAAATTGGAGAGCAAGACGCTTACAAAGACAAATTTCACACGCAGAACCAGGATATGGTTGGGCTGCAAATAGACGAGTATTCCAAGCCACAAATGGCTTGTATGACAAACTAATTATTGGAAGCGGCGATAATTGGATCGTAGATTGTTTGCTAGATAGTAATGAACTTCATCACTATAACAACAAATTAACTTCACATCAAATTAGAGATATGGACGAATGGAAACTAAATTTTATAACAAGGACAGATAAATCAGTCGATTATCTTCCCGTGGAAATCTACCACCTGTGGCACGGTTCAGCAAAAGACCGAGCATACACTACCCGCGACATTATATTCAAACAATTTGACTTCAACCCACAAGAAGATATTCAATTGAAGAATCATGTCTGGGAATGGGCAACAGACAAACCAGAATTCCACCAAGCTATCATCAACTACTTCAGAAATCGCAATGAAGATTATACCAAACGCTAACGCAAGATCAGACTTCTGGTGCCTCACTACCTACTTTAATCCGGCACACTACAAATCACGACTCGTAAATCATACGACTTACGTAGAAAATCTAAAGAATGTCAACCTATGCGTCCTAGAGTGCGTATTTGGCGATGATGACTTTGAACTGCCCGAAAGCCCAAATACAATTCGAACACGCTCTAACAGCGTTCTGTGGCCCAAAGAACGCATGCTAAACCACGCTCTGTCATTACTGCCACCAGAATGTAAATATATCGCATGGCTGGACGGAGATATACTATTTGAAAATGATAACTGGCAAGAACTCGCAGTCGCCAAATTTGAACAAGGAAATGACATCATCCAACTATTTGATGAAGTCAAATACCTCCCACCTAACTGCAAAACAATTCAAGACAACATTCTCTACAGCGAGAAAGGTTTAGTCTGGCAGTCCAAAACTTTCCCTGACTTCAAAGAACAACGTAAAAAAAACAAATTGCTGTACGCCACAACAGGATTCGCTTGGGCAGGACGACGATCTACATTTGAAAATGGCTTCTACGATAAACACGTACTCGGCGCAAACGATAACATAATCATAGATTGTTGCCTGAACACATTTGATCTACACCATTATTTCAGAGCGGGACAAGGAAGCCTAATCCTGAATGACATGATGGAATGGGCTAAACAATTCGGCAACCCGAAAGCCGATTACCTCCCCATCAAAATCTACCACTTGTTCCACGGAGCAAAAAAGAACAGAGGCTACCTAAGCCGAGAAGACATCATCAAAAAATATAACTACGACCCCAAAACTGACATCGTTCTAAAAGATAATGTTTATGAATGGGCTACCGACAAACCTGGACTCCACCAAGAAGTCAAAAACTACTTCAGCAGTCGCAAAGAAGATAGCGACGAACTTTAATGAACTAACATAAACTCAGGTATATAATCGCCTATTATACCAACAAACTTCTCTGTTGATTTTTTGTCCATTATCAACTTGGATTTGACAATTTCATTCCCAATATCAATCTCTTGAAAATATTTGCTAATAATATCCTTATTAGAAAATGACTTGACACTCAAAAACAATTGATCGTCTTTCAATTGACCTGCATCTAGAAACCAGACTGCCAAACCAATCGCCCTCAACCCATCCAATATCTCCATCCGCGCTACCTTCTTACCCTCTTCGTAAAAATTATCATAGAACTCATTGAACAAAGGCGAACAACACGAATGCCAACGAAAATACTTATCTTCAATAACGTATGGATTTGGTGGTAACACTAATCCCATCTCATTAGCTTTACACTGAAGCCACTTCCCATTCTTTCCTCTCATCGACAAATAACAATTAATACCCTTTTTGGGTTTCATTATCGATGAACCACCCATGATCGTTCCATTGATCACTTGCCTCTGCCACTCTGTAATAACAGCAACTCTACAATACGTCATATCGCCACTCCCTTCTCTGCCAACCATGCCTCAAATAAATCTTTATCATATTTGTCTTTCTTTCGCATATTCTCTTCTGCCTGCTTTCTGAAATCCACCAAAATCGGTGGACTCTAAATAGACGGTCTTTCAACCGTCAAAAAGTAATTAAACCTTGCTCCCTGCGAGCAGTTCTTGCAGGAAGACTTCGCCTCGGAGAGTTTCACCCCGATACCAGATATTGCCAACGAACTCTTTTAGGTCCGCCAGACTAACCCGCAGTGCTGGAAGCACGGCTTCTATATTGTCGTTCAGATGCTTCCACATCGACCATGAATTTACTTTGCGGCTCTGATACTTTCCTTCAAGGGTTTTCAGAACCAGTTCTTTCACTTTCTTTGCGTCAGCCTTATAGAACGACAATTTCTCGTTAAAACCCATGCCCCTCCTGCCTATCACATAGGCAGCAGACTCATGGATCGTGATTTTGTGCATCCACCGATATTTGTACTTGCCAATGATGCTGGTGAATGCCGGATTTACTTTCTCATACGCAACTCCATGTTCCACGCACTTTCGTTCAAGGAGCGTCAGGAACTTCTTCCAGACGAAGTTGCTTTGCTTTCTCTTCCACTTCTTGCTGCCGGTCTTGTCCTTATCGAACTTCAAGTTCTCAAAAACAATGCCTTTGTTTCTGTCTTTCGCATACTGAATTACCTTCTTGACCAAACAACCAATGTCGTAGTCCCGCTTGTGCGTGGAAGCGTACAGAATGCGATTATTGATGAACGTCTCAGATGCGACCAAGTTACCATCTGCACTCACATCAGCGATGCCCAATCTATCGGGGTTCGTATCGACTCCTATGACTCCGTTTGCGAAGCCCACGCCGCTCGTAGGCATCGGTTTGTCCACTTGGTAGTCGATCCACACTTTGAAATGCTGGTCATCTTTACGCTTGAGCCTGATGTTGTAAGCCTGTCCCGATGCCAGTACGGTCTTCAACTCTTGCTGGAACTTCTCTGGCACGAACAACTTGTAGGTTGTCCACTTCCTCGTCCCGACCGTGATCCTCAACGTCTCACCAATGATCCTGATGTTGAGGTTTCCTTCATGGGTCTTATCACCACGACAATAAATCTGACCATCACGCTTTTTCGACCATTGTTCTTTGGTGATGACACCGGCTTTCAAGTCTTCCCACGCCTTACGACCGCCAAACACCAGTTTCGGGCGTTCCAGCCGCTTTTTCACACGTTCCAGCCGTTCTTCAAGTTTTGCTTTCTTTTGGGCTGAAAACCTCTTCTTGAGTTTGGCTTCTATCTCGGTCTTTTTCTCTGCCAGTGCTTCTTGTTGCACCCAAAACAACTTCTGGTGCGTTTGTCCTTGAAGAACGGCATCCGATACTTGTCTGGTGTTGAGGGTCGGGTGCTTGGCTTTCGCAGCCTTCCGCACGTCATTAAACTCCAGACCATCCTTTGAGAACCGGCAGTACGAGAAGCGGACGCAGGACTGGAAATCTCTGATGAGTTGATCCAGTTCCGTGAAGTCGTCTCCCCAAATCTCGCCGTGAATGACCTGTATCATAATACTGCCAGTGCCGTTTGTTCAACCTTCGTCCTGACTTCTTGTTTAATGTCTTTCGGCACTTCATTGTACACGCTGTCAGCCAGCATGAAGCCAAGTTTGTCATTGCCTTCGTTGCACATCTGCTCGGCTTGCTTTAGCATTTTCTCCACTTCCTTCACCCAATAGTCCACCTTACTCAACGGTTGATGATCTTTGGAGATCAAGGTGCGTACCTTGTCAATGTTCCACATAAAGTAGGGCGTGCCATCCTTGAGCGGTGTGGACTTAGCGAACTCCTCGTCCAGAGCCTTGTTGGTCGCCAATTTGGTCGTTGGGTCTTTTAGACCGGCTTCAATGAGGAGTTTGCCGACAGCGATGGCGGAAATACCGAACTTCTTACCTAACTCCGTTTGGTTGCTCCACACTTGGCTGAACTTCTTGTGTTTGTTTTTCTTGCTCATTGTTCGATCCAATTTGTAATGTCTTTGCTAGTTTCTTCTTGTTTTTGCTGCCCTTTGGACGCACATTGAACGGCAAAGCGAGTATTTCCTCAAACTTTATTCTCTTCCTTTTCAGGCATGGCACATCAGCATTGCCATAGTAGAGGTAGTCGTAAATCATCTTAACCTCTGAACGAGACTGAAACCTCAACTTAGCTACAGCAGTGTATGGCTCTGGTTTACGACGAGTGCCAAGAGCATTTGCAATACCATTCAACAAGTCAAATGTTCCTAAGAAATACGTTTCTACATTGTAACCATTGTTACGTCGCTTATCTTTTCTCCAATGCACACAACCATCACCATCAAGAACGCCTCGCACGAAATCAGGATAATACCTACCTTCAAGTAACTTCGGGAATGTCGTAATAAGTGTCTTATGATGAACCACCCCATACTTCTTCACATCCTCAATCAACTGCCTACGATCAAACTCAATACGATAAATCGAGTTGCCAGCGTCGGTCAAACCACAATTGTATATGCCGTATGTTGAGTCCATCATATCTCGGACTTCTTCTAACAAATCTCTGTCGATCAACTTGAGACACAGTATTTCACGTCTATCGCTCTTGTGCGTCAAGTAGCCATCTGTAACAAGCAGCCCAAGGACATACGCCATCTGTGAATTTTGCTCAGAAAAGAAATTCTCATTCACTTCACAGTAGCCATTGCCTTGACACTTCCGACTACAGAATTTACCACGTTTCGGACTTTCATTGAGCCGCCACTGTGGTATCAAAAACTCTTGTTGACACTTTTCGCAAATACGAGTCATCCAAGCAGTTCTATCAACCATCTCAGTCGTGTGTACTCTGGCGTTGTCGCCACCTTTCAGTCGTTCAACTTCTTCAATTGGCACACGCCTCTGATTGCCGACTGTTCTGACTGTTTTGAGTTTTCCAGCCGCATCCCAATTTCGTAGCGTCTTGATTGATACCCCTAACTGTTTGGCGGCTTCTGCTAAACCTACCTGCATGATGCTCCTTACGCATTGATTGCCTATTATATCATAGTAAAGTTGCATCATTTTCTTGGCAGGTTTTTCCATCTTTCTTGGAAAATCTTGTAAGCCGTGCTGAGAAACAAGTGAACAGACTCAACACATCCTGCACTAATTCCTCATTGTCGTCCTTGGTAGCCTTCTCGTCCAGAAACTCAATCATGCAGCCCAACCCCTTGAAGAACCGCATCAAGAACTTGAACCCGTATCTGGCGAGCCGGTCCTTGTACTCCACAACGATGTGGTTCACTTCTTTCTTGAGAACGGCGTCAATCAGTTTGTGCAGTTTGGGTCTGTTGTCATTGAGTCCAGAACCGATCTCGGAGAACTCTTTGACATTGGCGTAGCCCTTGTCATGACAGTGCTTTTTGAGCCGTTCTACTTGTCGCTCAAGGTTCTCTTTTTGTTTAGCGGTTGAGCAACGAGCGTAGTAACAATACCGTTTCTCTTCCTTCACTTCGTGAATGGTCAGTAACTTTTGTATGTCGTCTTCCAACCAGCGACGATGCCCGCCGACAGTGCGGTGGGAAGTCAAGACTTTTTTGTTTTCCCAATCAATCAGGCTGTTATGGGCGATTTTGTACTTTTCTTGAATTTCTCTTGCTTTCAGTAACATTCGGTTTCACCAATTCATTTCGGATATTGGTGAGCCACATCACAAAGTCTTCACGGTTTGGCGTTTCCTCCCACGGTTGGTCAAACTCGATCCTTTCACCGTTCACAACGGCGAATTCTTTGGTCAGTTCGCTCACTTCTACCTCTAATATAGTCTTCATCAGTATTTTTCTCCAAAGCATTTAGTCGATTTCATGCGATTTTGGTGGATTTTCAGGAAGCAGTTTTTCCTCCTTTTTCAAATATTTCTTTAACGTCTTGAAATTTACGTCTTCTTTTCTCACCAAATTTCTTATTTCCACATCCACATCTTTTCCCACATTGAAAATCATGATATTTTATCAATGAAATATTACCGCAAGAACATTTATATTCAATTTTAGTTCGATTATTTTCGTATTGTGAAATCAATTCACAACCTTGTTCTTTGAAATATTGTTCTACGTATTCATGTGTTAATTTTCTTCCCATATACTAACATAGTAACACGGATGAATTTCTTCCAAATTATTACATAATTTATTTTCCTAATTGTAAATAATGTTAACTTTATTCTTTCATGGGAGATATCAAAATGGGCACGGCCAGTTCTGTAACGGGTGTGGGTCAAGGAAGCGCCGATAAAAAGGGTCATAAGGGTTCAGAGCATCTATTCGTAGGTGTAGAGAAGCTTATTGGCACACGAGTTGTATATTCAGGAGCAGTCACTCTTACGGGTGCTACTTTGGCAGTTGCGTTCGGGAAGACTCTTCCTGGCGTCAACGCTGACTATATTGTTCTTTGCAATGGTTCTTCGGCTTATGCTTTTGCATCAGCAGTGACCACAAGTGGGTTCACAGCCAACGGGACAGCAGGTAACACTGTTGTATTCGCTGTAGTTCGTGTTTCCAATGCAACAGTTGAAGTCAACTGAATTTAGTCGAATGAAAAAGAAAAAGCCCGGCATTGCCGGGCTTTTGTTTTTAATTTGATGACGGTCTAAACCTATCGATATTGAATCCTTTGAACTCTTGATCTTCTTGAACAAGTGCAATCTGGTTCACCAAATGTTCCATGAAGGTCATTTGTGCAGGGCTAAAGGAACCAAATCCGGCGCGCATGAGGTTGAGTATGTTTACGGCGGCTGCTCCACCAACCCATGTGCCATCTGCGTTCGCTTGAATGTTAAACTTTTGACAAATTAGACGCCAAATTTCATTCCATTGTTCGGCATGAACTAGGTCTTTATAGACACGTTTGTCTTCCAATTTTGCAATCTTTTGCGATTGGGCACTTAGTCGCTTTGACAAGTTTCCAAAGGCAACGACTATAGCAAAACAAAACCCAATTGCTACAAGCCCAAATCCAATCACGAGAATAAGTATTGGTTCTATCATATGTCGTATCCTTGGTCTTTGTATTGAAGAAGGATGTAGCCTTGGCAGTTGTCACCAGTTGGCGTGCCACCATATCTGTAGCTTCCTTTTCTTTTGGCTTCCAGAGCGGCGTATGCACCAGCATTCAATTTGGTGCAGACAGATACCCACTTGCCATCTGAACGAGTCTGCTGGTCGTGATATTTGCAGGCTTTAGCACCACTGTAGTAAGAACCACTCTGGCAAACGTCACGAACTTGAAGTGGAGTCAGTGCCATTTTTCTTTCTCCCATTGTCAATTATTGCGGTTTCTATTGGGAAAGAAAATTTTCCCCAATACTTTTGCCCTTCAGACAATTGCTCTGCTGTATACTTTTGAGTTATAGGTTTGAATTCTGACAAATCCAATTCTAACTTAGGACCATCTTGAGTACGTTTTTTCTTCCTAGCCATTTAAATATTCACCAGTTATAACATCCTTTAAATATTCACCAGTTATAATACCTTTAGCTGTGTCGTCTGGTGAGGAATGGTAAATTATATCACCTACTTTGAGTTTCCTAAGAGCGGCACGATAGTTAGCAATTCCTTGTTTCGCAGTTTCTTCACCGTAATCAACACAAAGAATTCTACTAACTTCATTCCAATATGCTTCAATATGCTTCAGCTTCATGTCTATCTCATTTTAGGAAGAGCGTGGCTGGATTCGAACCAGCACTTACATTGAATACCACACTTATTTTAGTGAGATATTCCTGCAAGGCTCCTGCCATCATTTCCATTTCTGGAATTAGGGAGCAAGGAACTGAAAATCATGCAGGTCGTGCTGCCTACACTACACGCTCGCAGTTTGCATCTTTTTCATATAATCAATTTCTGGCGCTAATGTCATTAGACGACACATATGTTCTTCTTCGCCAACCAAACAATCAAGGGAAGCAGCTTTTGCACCAATTAGCATTTTATTTATGTGGACAGGATATTTTTTAATGACAGCGTACATTTGTTCTTGAGTGGTTTCTTTTACGAACCTCACAACAATTCTACCTGGCACGTAATTCATTTTCAATGCACTCTTCCAGTATTTCTTCTGCTGTTAACATCTGTCGAGTCAAAATACCATCTTTCATAGATGATACCATAAATCTCTCATTCAAGTCAAGATCATCCAATGAATCACCAAAATCAGTCAAGCCTTCGATAAGTTCAGTTGCAATGCTAATCTTTAATCTCCTCAATGCTACCATCAGGCATTACGTTAAACATTTTGCCTTCTGGGTCTTGTATTGGAGTTGGACCACCGCACATGCTACAATTTCCAAGATGCGCGACTTGCCAGCCTTTATCTTGGAGACTGGATAATACTTCTAATTGTTTTCTTGTCATATTGAATCTTGAAATGGAATTGCGATTACTTGATGTTCGTCTTCATAAACTATATAACCTAGAGTTTTTGAAGTTAACATCTCAATCTGAATATTATTTCTTTCCAACACATCAGCTATTTCTCTAATCTTGCGAATGTGTAAATTAGCTGAGTCTCTGAACCAACTTATTGCTTTACACTCTGCACGTGGTTTACTAGACTTTGACAATCTTTGTGGTATTGCAAGGAAGTCATTGAACCAACCAAACAACTCCTCTAACTCTTCCTTGTCTTCTTTGTTGAATCTACCGCGATCATTTAGAAGACCGGCAGCGCGAATCACACCGAGACTTTGATGTGATTTTTTGCTTTTTAACGTTGTGACAAATCTGACATACACTTGTCGTATCTCAAATGGGCAGCGAAGGGTTCGCACCTCCGCTTGCGGTTTTGTAATGTAGTCCTTACTTGCATTCCTGTTGGACAAAATTTGCAAAGACGTTTTTACCGCCGTGCTACTATTACACTAGCTGCTCATTACACTAACTACCGTTTCAGAATAAATTGTAAACCATGCTTGTCTCATCAAATAATTACATCGATTGTACAATTCTTTAGAAAGTTTGCACAAACGTATAATTTCATCATTTCCTTTCATATAATAACGTTCAACAAATATTGCCACTTTCACCTAACTGCCCTTATTGTGCCTAAGTGATCCTTGTTCTGCTTTATCACATGCCCATGCCGCCCACGAGAATGACATGGTTAACAACCCAGCCAAAGCAATAAAAGATAAAACTTGCTCAAGAATTGAATCTCTCTGTGGTTGTCCGTATGTCAGAGTCAACCAACACATTAATAATAATAATAAGCCCAACGAAAAACATTTTAGATATGCATGTGATGACCAATCGGTCAAAAAATTCAAATACGCCATTCTCTTTACGGCGACTTCACGTTAACATTTCAGTCACGACTGGTCGGTTTCCGCTCCCTTTTTAATGTAAATAATAGATACTCAGCAAGTAACAAAAAATGTGCAGGGCAAGATTCGAACTTGCGACTCTTCCTCGTTTTCACAGGGGAATACTCTTTGGCTTTTCAGCCAGTCCGCTACAGTTTCCCGTAGCGGCACCACTGAGTTACCTGCACAAACTTCAACTGTGGATTTCTTTCCACAACTTGAACTGTTCTGCGCAATCCTTGCAAGCGAACTTCGCATCGCTTACAGGAATCGTTGCAACTGTTTGTCCTGTGGTTTCTCCACCACAGACCGCCCGATGAGAGGTTGTTGCCTCGGGCAAATACTCCTTGTGTTCGTTCAGAACAGCCAAGTGTTGTGGTTGGTTGTTTCCACCAACAAAAGCGTCAACTTTCTCCGTCATGTCTTTCTCCTTGTTAAAGTTTATCCCAGATCAATTGCTGAGATTACACCCAGCCAGTGGTCAGGCGTCAATTCCCCTCGATAGAAGAGATTGACGATGTTAAAGCAAGCGTCTGAAAACCCACCGATGTTGAGAACATCAGTGCGTTCCTGAGCCTGAGTTGTTGCATAAGGCTGAATGTCCAGAGCCACAAGGTTCGCAGATGGATTTCGTTCTTTGAACAAGTCAAATTCTTGCATGAACTTGGTATGACCAGGACCAGCATTGTAGTAGCTGCTTGCGCGGTATGACGATGGCGCTACTGGCATTTTCGTGCCTAAACTATCGACCCATGACTGGTTATCAGAGATCAACATAATCCAATCGCCCTTCGCCATTCTCTTGTTGAGATAGGCGAGTGGAGCAGAACAGTTCGTTCCGCCGTTGCACATCTTAGCCAACTTATCGGCATTTGTCAACACTGTGTCGCGTGGATTCAACGTATGTGCCACTACGTCACTGTCAAACGGAATCAAAGAAGACGATGGATTTTTACGAAGTATTGCACTTGCCAATAATCCAGCAACATCCACACACGTAACTTTGGATGTTGATCCTTGTCGAACTCCTGTTACTGGAGATCGCATGGACCCGGACTTATCCATGAGAATGAACCCATCACCTGGAAGTTGTGGGATATTCTCAGTTGCAATCTCCAACGCATCCTGCAATGCCTCTCGCACCTTATGCGGAGTTTCTGACCCTGCGTTCTTGTATGCCGCCAGAAGTTGATACGGGAAGACACGAGCTTTGCTAATCGCTTCACGATCCGTCAAACGCTTGACAACCATGTCAATCATTTCTGGCACATCGAACACTTTATGTCGATGCATCGTGTTGAGATTCATCCTTGTCCAATGCCATCCTGCTCTCATGGCAATCTGACACCATTCCGACTGCCCTAGTTTGAGTGCAGTTAGCATTTCAAACGGAACTTGTGGAACTTCCTTGTTTTTGCCGCTCTTGAAATCTTCAAACTGCTGAACAATCTCTGGCAGATCGTTTACGTCGTGTTCTTTCCCCAAGAACCAACGATACATTGCATTCTTTGTGCGGTCCAAGGGCTTTGGGTGTGAAAGTCTGAGAATGTCGCGGAACGATGGATCACCACCCACTGACTGTTGGAAAATCTCTTTGGTGGTCCGTGAATTGAACCAGTTCGCAACAAGTCTCTTTGGCAGAGACCCCAATGACTTCCGTCCAGTTGATCCACTTCGCAGAATTTCCACGAAGTTGCGCAACATCTTCCCGTTATCGATCACGCGACTGAACACTTTAGTCAGTAAATCGTTGTGGCGACGGGAAGCCAGCCAAACACACAGCAATGCAGGAACATCTTTCATGTATCCGCTCTCACGAGCGTACACGGCTATCTTTGCCACCAACTCCGGCTCAACCTTATCACAAAGGTCAAGGATCGTCTTCTGTTGCGTCTCTGCGCTTGCATAGAACGTCTGATTGAGACACCCCGTAACTGCCATTTGCGCAAGAGCGGCAGCGGATGTCAGCTTATAGGCTGTACCGCCTGCTTCGTTCTTTATTTCTTCGATTCCAGACTTGTTTTCCATGATTATCTCCTGCAACTAATTGTTTGCGATGGATAAATGTTATCAAAAGTTTGACGCTAAGTCTACGTCTTTTAACCTACGATTTGCGATTTCAACGTATTCTTCATTTAGATCAATTCCTACGTAATGACGACCCAACATTTTAGCAGCTACCGCCGTGCTTCCACTTCCCAAGAAAGGATCAAGAACAATTTGACCAGTACGTGTCGTCAATGAAATCAAATACTTACACAAGGTTACTGGCTTGACGGTTTTGTGTGTGTTGAACTCGCCTTTTTCTTTCTTTGTGGGTTTGTTCACTAAAAAGAAACGATTCATCACATCATCTATTTCATCTGTCGTCATCACGTTTGAAGGGAACATATTATCACCAATAGTCACCTTGGTGTCTACCAAGCCAACATTGGTTTCCCGATAATTATCTAAAAACGATCCACGCAAAGGTTTCTGACCTAATGCAATTGGTTCGTGGCACGATTTAATTTGCGGAGTTTTCCATCCGTTCAGTTCAACTTTCAAACTTTCTTTATTTTCTTTGGACCAATCAAGTCTGTCAATTACGTGATTTAGCGACATTGCCTTTGGTTGGTTTTGAACGTAAATCCAAAGAAACTGGTCTTTGATGAGGAATCCTGCATCCTCCATCGCAATTGCCATATTGTGATACAGTCTTGGCGACGAGAACGAAAAAAAGAATCCGCCTGGATGAAGCACACGCAACAAGTGCGTTGATACCTCTGTATACCACTCGCGAAATCGCTTACCTTGTTCTTTGTCAAACCTCATACCTGATGGCAAAGAAGTGACAACCTTCATATTTCGCGTATCTGAAACAGCAGTTGGATTCCAGTCAGAATCCAACTTGTCTAAGTAGTACGGCGGGTCTGTAATAACTGCATGGATTGATTCATCTGGAATTCCTTCTAGGACTTTCCGACAATCTCCAGTATAAACTTTATCCCAAAAACTCATCCCACATCCCATTCTGCTTTTTTCGGTCGCGGTATTCTTTCCATGATAAAGCGATCCTGCTCAATGACTCTTTCAACTAATATTTTCTTGTATTTGACAAGTCTGTCTGTCAATTTTTCATCATTTGTTGCTAAAATTTGAACAGCCAATACAACTGCGTTTTCAATTGCGCCAACTCCAACAGTTGCTACTGGAACCCCGGCAGGCATTTGGACAGTTGATAGCAATGAATCCAGACCACCACTCATTTCTGTTTTCATCGGCACGCCAATGACTGGCTTGGTTGTGTGAGCAGCGACTACTCCAGCTAAATGTGCTGATCCACCTGCGCATGCGATAAACACTTTTGTGCCGTCATTTTCGCATTTAGCAACAAGTTCACGTACACGTTCTGGACTTCTATGTGCGCTTGCGACTTTGATATCAATTGATGGTTTGTCAAAGAAATATTCTTCTAACAACAATGCCTTTTTGACTACTTCAAAATCAGATTTACTTCCGATAATTATTTGTATCACTTTTCATCTCTTAAAATTAGAATAGTAACAATTGTTATACAAACAAACCAAAACCACCAATGACGTAATGGTTCAAAATACTTTTCAATTATGTTTATCAAATTCAACTCTTGAAATGAATATTGAATTTCTTGCCAGATAAAACAAAATAGCAATCTTGATCAAGTAAATTCTTTGGGTGTTCTAAACCCAATTTACCTTTTTTAGTTGTTTTGCCATCTTGAATATACATAAATTCAAAAGGCTCTTTGCCTTTTTTCTCACCGTAGATCACTGATTGTTGTTTGTATTTTTTAGCAAGTTCAACCAATTTATCACGTGTAATGTTTATAATCAAGAACGGATTTTCTTGTTGTCCGGCAAACTTACCCTTCATCTGGATTGGAGCAAATCCATCTTTTTCCAGATCAGCAATCAATTCCTTGTTTTTCCTGTCGTTACCAATTTTAGTCAATTTATTTGCGTCTGGATTCTCGGCCGTAATAATTCCTACTGTTCCGACTGGAGCGACACCACCTGTTATTATTTTTGTGAAAAATTCTTCAGTCATTAAACTATAGTATTCAGTGAACTACCCACGACCCTAAAGGGTCGGGGCTTCCCGTTTCAACCTCGGTCGCCTAAGTATCCAATTAAGGATGCACGGTCTTATACCAAGTCCACGGGCTTTACTTTCGGGCGTTCCGCCCGTAGTTTGTTATCCCCTTTCGGGGTGTTCTAAGTGCATCACCGCTTGGTTTTCGTGGCGATACAAGATAATAGAGTCATTTGTCAGTGTTTTATTCCACAAAAAGTAGTATTTGTTTTTGCTTCAATTTTTAGTGCATCGCCTTCATCCCCTACCCTAAAGGGTTGCACAAATCCTAGACGAATACTTCGAATCAACCGACGCCGAAGAAGATTTTGGTCTTCCTTACATAGTAAGTTACAAAGCTGGCCGGAGAGACGCGACAGATAAAATGTGGCGAACATTCGCAATAATATTTGCCGTTATTGCTCTCGGCACTGTATTCGCAATCGCACTTAGTCCTGCACCTTGATTCCAAGTTGATGCTTCAACTGTCTAATCTCAAAATTCAACTTATTGTTTTCTTTTTCCAACTCAGAAATTCCATTGATGATCCTGTTCATACAAGAACGATCTTCTTTGTTTGAATTTGTTGAAATTCTTTTCAGTTCTGCTTTATCGATATTGTATACCATTTATCTTCCTCAAATTATAGATTGACTTACCACTAATTTAGTAATCTCTCCTTGTTTATTTACGCAATACATTTAAAACATCTTGAATAACTATTGGGTATAATTCTCGTTCTGCCTGTTGTACTCGTTCTGCCAATTCATTAACTGTGTCGTTAGGAAGAACTGGGACTATTTTTCTAGCAATTATTGCACCCTTGTCATATTCATTATTGACGTAATGAACAGTACAACCAGAAAGTCTTACTTTAGCATCCAATACTGCCTGGTGGACATTCAATCCATACATCCCTTGTCCACCAAAATCCGGCAATAACGCAGGATGAATATTGATGATACGTCCAAGCCATTTTTCGGGAACTTCTAACTTCTTGACATATCCCGCAAGGCATATCAAATCTATATCACGCCCATCTAAAAACTCAAAAATAATTTCACGAGGAGGAACCGCCCACCCGATGTTAGCAGCACTAGCATAATCTAATCCAGTCGCTTTAGCCTTACTTGCAATTACAAAATCAACTTCAAAATTATACAACTTCTGAACCTGTATAAGATTTTGAAGCGTTGAACCTTTTCCACTAATTAGTACAGCAATTTTCATTATTCCGCCATATGTATGTTGCCATGTGTATCAATCCAAACAGACGTAAAAGGATTGAGAGGATCATCAGAATTTACAAATCTGAGTTCGTCCATTGGCACTCCTGTTTCGCTACCAACAATATTGACGTAATGGCGACCATCTGAGCCAATACCCAAATACGACAAAACCATTACGTTACGATCTACTGCGGTCGCCCAAATTGCTTCAAACATTTTATTCCAATGGGTTAGTCAATTCCTTCATTGCCAATGTTTTTAATTTAGTTAATAAATTCAATCTATTTGCTACGTGTTCACTATAACAACCGTGTTGTTTGAATGATTCGGACAAATCGTTGAATCGTTGTTCTTCATCATCAAGGACTTGATACAACAATCCAATTTCTTGATTGTTAAATGCAAAGAATGGTCTGTTCATTTTGATACTGCCGTTTTGAATTCAATTAGGTCTTCACACCAGCATCCATACCGTAATACGTTACTTTGAAAAACGTTCAAATCAAGTGGGTCCACTTTCCATTTCGGACTGCCATCGTCATTTGTTTTGATAACATCAGTGACTTGGATTCTTCCCCACTCGTCTTTGATTGGCTTCTTCACACCATTGATTTCTTCACAAACTGGCTCGTAATCAACTTGACACCTTTCCAGGTGCAAATCAATCAATGCTTCTCGTTGCGACTCATCCAATATTGAAACCCAAGCATCTGCACAAATTGTAATCAAAAAATCAAAACATTTTGCGTGATAAAGTTTAGCAACAGGAGAAAACTTAGAAACCTTTCCCCAATTGAATCTACCCCCAACAAAAGGTTTCGTGTCGCTAAAACATATCGCCACACTTGCTAATTCAAGTCTTGGAACATGATTCTTCAATCTAACCTTTTCAACCAACTGAACTACGTCTAAATTTGCTTGCCAAACTGCGGGCATATTAATCTCCAATGAATATGGAGATAGTGTATATTAATTTATTGATTGAGTCAATATCGAAAAATAAAACACCAAGAATATTCTTGGTGTTTAAGATATTATTTTCACGTCAAATCATTTTGTGGAGTTGAAGTCAACTTTTCGCTCAACTGCTTGACACGCTTTCGCATTCCTTCCAGTTGAGTCTTCAAGCTGCCAAAATCTTTCTTTTTCAAGACATCAGAACTATGCGCACGTCTTTCCATTGCTTCAAGACGAGTCTTGATATCAGACAGCTCCTCAAGTTCTTTGCCCTGATTCCAATTGTTGGTAACTCTTACGTGACCATCATCACCTTCTTGGTCTTCACCTGCCGAAGCAAAATGAATAGGTTGATTGGTATAGACTTTCTTGCCACCTGGAGTTGGTGACTTGCCAAGAGGAGGAATGGTCTGCTTTCCATAGCCTTCTTCACCAGCGTAAGCGACATTGACGCCATCTGTAATCAATGTATCAGGCTGTGAGAAATCAATCTCCATAGCACGGCTATAGAGGTTATTCCAATCGTCAGCCTGTCCATCTTCACTATCGTGATAGTCTTGATCTGACGGTGAACCACTAAAATAGCTTGTGCGAGACGGTGGTTCCGGCTCTGGCTCTTTTGTTTGTCGTTCTTGGGCAATCTCTTGTTCGGCTGCCGCCCACGCAGATACCCATTTTTCGAAATCGTCTTCCATATTACTTATTTAGTGTCCACCATTTCATTTTCAAAGAACCGATCAAATTGAACAGCGTTATCCCTGATTTCCTTGTAAATAATGCTCAAACTAACTCTTTCACTATTAAATCTAGCCTTGCACTTAAAGTGAAGAAATGCGCAATTTATTCTACGAAGTAAATCATCTGCACTTTTATCATTGAAATCTTCATAATACACAATTATTTTGTGTATTCTGTCAAGTACCCACGACCCTAAAGGGTCGGGGCTTGGCATTCCAAATTTCGTGTTGGACCGAACCGTGTCCGGCGTTTCACGCCGGACAACACGGTACTTGAAAACAAGTACGACGGACGCCAATAGG